>JAEEGL016894797.1_pt1 | contig 32099 bp, 26 predicted proteins | sample 9134231 | NCBI WGS metagenome assembly JAEEGL01 (sample SAMN16246548, study PRJNA631951) | gut metagenome | biome: gut microbiome; feature: rumen; material: fiber-attached | host: Bos | place: Iran: Karaj | collected 2018-10 | reverse complement strand
GCTTGACGGAAGACGCGGTGGAGCGAGGACTCATCGAGGACGACAGAGAAAGCCGCGATCTCTTCGATACGCGCATCATGTCTGCCGTTACACCATATCCGCATGAGGTGATCCGGTCCTTCCGGGGGAAATACGCACAGGGACCACAAATCGCCACAGACTGGTATTATGCTTTCTCCAAGGCCACCAACTATATCCGGACCGACCGTATCGCCCGGGACCGGAAATGGACCTATACGGGCAAATACGGCGTTCTGGACATCACCATCAATCTGGCGAAACCGGAGAAAGATCCCCGCGCGATCGCGAAAGCCCGTACGGTGGTCAGTCATACCTATCCGCTCTGTCAGCTCTGCGCGGAGAACGAAGGATATGCAGGGCGGATCGGACATCCGGCGCGGCAGAACCACCGTATCATCCCTGTGACTCTGAACGGGGAGAACTGGTTCCTTCAGTATTCGCCCTATTCCTATTACAATGAACATTGCATCGCATTGAACGAAAAACATATTCCAATGAAGATTGACCGCGCCGCCTTCTGCCGTCTCCTGGATTTTGTAGAGCAGTTTCCGCATTATTTCATCGGCTCCAATGCGGACCTGCCCATCGTCGGAGGTTCTATCCTCAGTCATGATCATTTCCAGGGCGGGCGGTATGAGTTTGCCATGGCGAAAGCTCCGCTGCAGGAACTGCTCGTTTTTCCCGGCTATGAAGACATCTCCGCCGGGATCGTCGCCTGGCCGATGTCTGTGATCCGTCTGCGCAGTGAAGACAGGACCAAACTGATCGAACTGGCTGACCGTATCCTGTTCGCATGGAGAAGGTACAGCGATCCCGCTGCCTTCGTCTTTGCGGAAACAGACGGTGTTCCTCATAATACGATCACACCGATCGCCCGGAAACGCGGTGCGGCATTCGAACTGGATCTGGTCCTTCGCAACAACATCACAACGGAAGAGCATCCACTCGGTGTGTTTCATCCTCATGCAGAACTCCATCACATAAAAAAGGAGAACATCGGCCTTATCGAGGTGATGGGACTGGCCGTGCTGCCCTCCCGCCTGGACAGGGAACTGGACTGCATCCGGAATGTTCTTGTGAACGGCGGGGAACTCCCGCAGGAACTATCCATGCATGCAGACTGGGTTGCCGGACTGAGAAACAGATACCGCTTCACGGAGGAGAATACACAGGCGATTCTCGAGCAGGAGGTCGGGGCGGTCTTCGAACGGGTCCTGGAGGACGCAGGAGTATTTAAATACACGGAAGAGGGAAGGAAAGCCTTCCGCCGTTTTACGGAGAGTATCCGCTGAACAGACAAAAACCACGCTCTTGGAGCGTGGTTTTTGTCTGTTCAGTCTCATTTACCGATGCGCAGACCCAGGAAGGTCGGTTTGAAACCCTCCATATACAGTTCATAGGTCCCAATCCGGTACTGTTCTTTCGGGTAGCGCTCATTGTAAAGCCTGCAGAGTTCTTCGGCAAGGGCTGGCCCGCTTTCACAGGGCAGATCCATAGCCATGGGATTGAAGAACATACATATCAGCATCTTGTCAGACTCGCGGGCAAGAGAGATGCGCCGTTTCCGCTTTTTTGCTGCCCAGTCGGCCTCCAGTGCGTCCAGCAGGTCGCGCGCAGCCTGTTTCGGGTCGTCGATATCCGCAATCACCGGATATGCCGCTTCCTTATAAAGGGCGAAATGAGAGGCATAGTCCCTTCGGGTAAAGTATTTCAGCCAGTCCCGGTAATCGACGATCAGGTTCAGCAATTCCATTTCCCTTTTCCTCAGATCATTCATCTTCAGCCCACATCAGGGCGCATTTTACCGCTTTGTGCCAGCCTTTGAGCAGGCTTTGGCGGCGTTCCTCGGACATTTTCCGCGTGAAAACCCTGTTTACGGCCCAGTTGCTTCGGATATCTTCAAGATTTTTCCAGTAGCCTGTGGCCAGTCCGGCCAGATAGGCTGCACCGAGAGCGGTGGTCTCGATACACTCGGGACGGATCACGGCACAGTCGGTGATATCCGACTGGAACTGCATCAGGAAACCGTTTGCACAGGCGCCGCCGTCTACCTTCAGAGTGGTGATGGGGATGCCGCTGTCCTGCTCCATGGCTTTGCATATGTCATACGTCTGGTACGCGAGACTTTCCAGCGTGGCTCGAACGAGGTGGGAACGGCCGAATCCGCGTGTGATCCCGGTGATGATGCCGCGGCAGCGCTGGCTCCAGTATGGTGCGCCGAGTCCGGTGAAAGCGGGGACCACATAGCCTCCGGCGGAATCGGGCACGCTCCGGGCATAGCGTTCGCTGTCAGAGGCAAGCGAGATCACGTTCAGTTCGTCGCGCAGCCACTGAACGGCGGCACCGGCGACAAAAATGCTGCCTTCCAGCGCGTATTCCACATGATCTTCAAAACCGACGGCAATCGTGGTGACGAGACCGTTTTTACTGTCCACGATCTCGGAACCGGTGTTCATCAGCAGAAAGCATCCGGTCCCATAGGTGTTTTTCATGTCTCCAGGGGTGAAGCAGCATTGTCCGAACAGCGCGCACTGCTGGTCACCGGCGGCACCGGCAATTGGGATGTTTCCGCCGAAGAGCTCAAATTCCGTGTCTCCATAGACATAACTCGAGGGTTTCACTTCAGGGAGGATGCTCCGGGGAACATTCAGCATTTCGAGGAGTTCATCGTCCCATTCGAGTGTATGGATATTGAAAAGCATTGTACGGCTGGCATTGGTAACATCCGTAACATGGACTCGGCCGGCGGTAAGCTTCCAGATGAGCCAGGTATCGATAGTGCCGAAAAGAAGTTTTCCCGCCTCAGCCTTCTCGCGTGCGCCGGGCACATTGTCCAGCAGCCACTTGATCTTGGAACCGGAGAAATAGGCATCCGGCACGAGGCCTGTCTTTGCGCGGATGACTTCCCCAAGACCGCGCTGCACGAGATCATCGATGATATCAGAAGTGCGGCGGCATTGCCATACGATGGCATTAGCTATGGGATCTCCGGTCTCTTTGTCCCAGATTACGGTGGTCTCGCGCTGGTTGGTAATTCCAATCGCTTCGATCTGCTCCGCCTTCACCTGCAGCTTGTCCATGGCGGAACGCGCAACCTCCAGTGTGGTATCCCAGATTTCCATGGCATCGTGTTCGACCCAGCCCGGTTTCGGGAAAATCTGCCGGAACTCCTTCTGCACCTCGGAACAGATGTTTCCGGCTTTGTCAAAGAGGATACAGCGGGAGCTGGTCGTTCCCTGATCGAGGGACATGATATATTTCATCAGCCGTTTTCCTTTCCTTTTTTACTGTTGTTTTTCCTTTGTTTATAGTATACTCGTTTTATGGACATGGGTCAATTCATCAATGAGGAACGGATAGACGGAGAGGAGTGCAGATAATGAGAATGACGGATCTGATTGCCGCGAAACGTGATGGGAAAGAGCTCTCTACGGAAGAGATCGGGTTTATGATAAAAGGATTTACCGAGGGGGAAATCCCGGATTACCAGATGTCGGCCATGTGCATGGCCATTCTTCTGCGCGGTATGACTTCCCGTGAAACACTGGATCTCACGCTGGCTATGGAGAGTTCCGGTGATATCCTGGATCTGAGCGGCATTCCCGGCGTCAAGGCGGACAAACACTCCACCGGTGGAGTGGGAGATAAGACATCGCTTGTTCTCTGCCCCATGGTTGCTTCCCTCGGTGTGAAATTCGCAAAAATGTCCGGACGTGGCCTCGGTCACACAGGCGGCACCATTGATAAGCTGGAGAGCTTTCCGGGGTTCTGTACAGGAATCTCGGAAGAGACTTTCCGGAAGAACGTGACGGAAATAGGCATTGCCATTGCGGGCCAGACTGCCAATCTGGACCCCGCAGACAAAAAGCTTTATGCCCTTCGTGATGTGACGGGAACGGTACCTTCCATTCCGCTGATCGTAAGCAGCATCATGTCGAAGAAATTGGCTTCTGGAGCAGATGTGATTGTACTGGATGTCAAGTGCGGAGAAGGCTCCTTCATGAAGACGCAGGCCGATGCTGAGACACTGGCAAAGGAACTGGTGAGTATCGGGCGTCAGGCGGGGCGGAAAGTCACGGCTGTGATCACGGATATGGATGAACCTCTGGGTTATGCGGTCGGGAATGCACTGGAAGTGAAGGAAGCCATCGCGGCCCTGCATGGCGAGGAATGCGGCGAACTGCTGAACCTCTGTCTTACCCTTGGGAGCTGCATACTGCTGGATGCGGGACTGGCAGAAGATGAGACTACAGCCCGGACAATGCTTCGCCATACGGTGGAAGACGGTACCGCACTGGAGAAGCTGAAGGAACTGGTGGCAGCACAGAACGGGGAGCCCCATGCGGTGGAGGATGTTTCCCTTCTGCCGGAGGCACCTGTTCAGCTGGATGTTCCTAGTGAAGAGGAAGGTTTTGTGAAGCATATCGCGGCGGAAAAAGTCGGACTTGTATCCATGGGCCTCGGCGGCGGACGCGTGACAAAAGAGAGCGTGATCGATCTTTCCGTCGGAGTGGTACTGAAAAAGAAAGTAGGAGACCGGGTGGAAAAGGGAGACAGTCTCGCCGTGATCCATGCGGCGTCCGAAGCAGCTGCTGAAGCGGCTGCCGCACAACTCCGTGCCTGCTATACCTTCACGGATAAGGCATTCTATAAGGAACCCTTCGTCAAAAAGATCATCCGCTGAACAGTGAAAAGATCTACGTAAAAAAGGAGCTTGTTTTCGAGAAAGACGGCTCCTTTTTCTTGTTCTGATAAAAGTGGAGTGGGAGAAAGAGCTGACAACGGGCGGAAACCTGTCATAGGGATTGAGAAAAGAAACACGCGGCTGCCGGATCCGGCAGCCGCGTGTCCCGTCAAAGAAAGGATTATCAGCGGAAGGTATCCGCTGTGATCGAATCAAGATCCACGTTTTTTGTCTCTTTTACCTTGGTGAGAAGGACAAAGAGAGCGATGGCCATGAACGGGATACAGATCAGCAGGAACAGAATATCCATCGGAAGGAAGTTCTGCAGCACGATGAACAGTGCCTGCCCGACGAACATGCCTGCACCGATGAGCACAGAGATCGTGCCCATTACAGAGGACCGCATGCCGGAAGGCGTGGACTCCGCCGGCATCGTAAGGATGATGGTATCGGACATGGACCACAGACCGCCGATGGAACAGCCGTAAGCCATTCCTGCAGCCACTGGACCCCATCTGAGACGGCAGGAAAGAACGAACAGCAAAAGACCCGCCAACGCCAGGCCGCCCAGCAGCAGGCAGACCTTTTTCCGGCCGAGTTTATCGGAGAAGAAGCCGCTCGCAATGGTGACAAACCCGTTGAAAAGCGGATAGACGATAAGCGCCGAAGATACCATGCTTGTGGTCATGGCGCCTTCCAGCACTGTGGCGTAATAGGAAGTATAGAAGGTCGTGGCAAAAAAGAGAAAGCCGGCGATCAGGATCCAGCGGAGCTGCCGGTTTTTAAAGATGAACTTCACCGCCCGAAACACACCGCCTTCCTCTGATGTGCTGTTGCGTTTGTTCTCTTCCGCTTTTGCAGCGCGCTGCTCGGGAGTGAGAGAGAGAAAGGAGCGCCTTTGATCAAGAAATACCGGAGTTTCCCGTACAAAGAAATAGGAGAGCAGTCCGATAACAATAGCGGTGATCACCGGGATAAGATAGACCAGACGCCAGCTTGAGGGAACATCTTCCTGCAGGAAGGTCCGCGACAGCACACCGATGAGCGAGACGCTGATCAGGGCGAGCCCCTTGGCCACGAAACTGTAGGTTGCCCGTTTCTCCCTGGGAGCAGTCTCCATGATGTAGAGGACCTGCATATCGTTTGGAGTGAAGAACATCATGGCCAGCATACCCAGAATGTACTGAAGTGTGCTCTGAGCGGTCATGACGATAAGCATGCCGACACCCATGCCGACCGTGTTGATCATAAGGAACACGCGGCGTCCGTATTTGTCCGAGAGAGCCTTGTAGAAAGGCGAGATGATGAGGAAGAGGTTCGAGGCGACCTGCCACGGTGCTACGGTGTTGATGGCGGACCGGTACTCTGGGGAATTTACGTCCCTTGAACCGATTCTGAAGAGGTCGAACAGCACATATGGCTGCATGGCTGCATTCAAATTCGAGGTGATTTCATCGACGATGTATACGATCGTGAGCACTATCATCACAAACAGCAGGTAATGCGCGGTTTTCGGACGGAAAGCGGCGGCGTCAAGCCGTTTCAGCTCCCGCATCTCCCGTTCCCGTGTTCTGGCCCCGGTTTTCATGTTCCACCCTCCGAAAAAACAGTAACGGAGATATTGCCGCAGCTGTATACGCAACTTATCTCCATCCGGGATTATACATGCCTTGAGGGAAAAAGACAAGTGGAAGCGAAGAAAGAAGATGGGGAACAGCCGGAAAACAGCATGGCAGGGAGGCTGTCAGTTTGGATAAATGAACTCTCGGTTTTTTAGGCATAATGCGGATTGAGAAAAAGGGAAAACTTCGATAATATGTCTCTAGAATGTCTGTAAAACCAAATCAAAATGAAAGGGGCAATGCAGCTATGGAACCGATCAAAATCCTGAAGCGGCAGAGCTTCGGGATGGGCGCAAACCAGCCGGCTTTTGACAGAATAGAGCATTTCAACGGGCCGTTCACGCGCTTCAACCCGCTGCTTCTGCATAATTACGGAAGAAATGTTTACGAAAAGGGAGTATCTGTCGGATATATCCTGAAAGTCCGTATTCCCGGATACCGAGGACTGCCGCTCAATCAGATTCAGGCGCTGGCCTTCGAAGTCGACGGGCAGTGGATCCCGGACGAGTGGAAGATCATCCGCTACAAGGACAGAGAATTTCCGATCTCCTGGCTGGGAACGGGCCACTTCGATAACGAGTTTATGTGGACCTATACCGATTACCTGCCGGTCTTCATCAAAGTCCCCGGCGGGATCCCGCAGGGCGTACACAGGGTGAAATACGGCCTTGCGCTGCGCGACCATTATTCCACCGTGGCATACTGCGAAAAAGATGTCACGATCGTCTGACAAGGAGGGGAGAAAATGAGCAGCAAGGATATACGACTCGGCGTCAGCTCCTATTCCTATCAGGAAGCGATCTGGCGCGGCGATCTCGATCTGGAGGGCGTGATTACAGCCATCAAGGGCTGCGGCGGGGAAGGAATCGAAATCTTCGGGGAGGAACTGATCCCTTCGTTCCCGTATGTTTCCGATGAATTCCTCTACAAGTGGAAATACCTGACCGAGAACATCGGAGTAGAGCCGGTTTGTTATGAACATTTTGCAGACCGCCGTTACTGGAAGAAGGAACTGAATAAATACCTCACCGACGACGATCTCTTCGATGTGACGATGCAGTACCTGCGTTCTGCAAAGAAACTGGGCTGCCCGTTCATCAAACTCAGCCATGACGGACATAACGGCCGTTGGATCATGAACGATGAATATGACCATACGATCGTGAATGCGCGTGTCTTTGAGCGGCTGCTGCCGTATGCGGAAGAAATGGGCGTGAAGATGGCGATGGAAGTTCATGCGCCGGGTCTGCTGGAGGACGGAGGAAACGAGGACTTTCTTGAGGCAATCGAACGCACAAAATGCTATAATGCCGCCGGCCTGATGCTGGATCTCTCCGGTGTCTACCGTGACACGAACCCCATGCAGGAAGACAGCTATGTGAAAATGGGTGCGAAACGCGAGATCGTCCAGTATCTGCGTGAGATGAGCCGCAAAGCATACACCTGCGATGAAAACGGTGAATTCCCGGAGTTTGACTGGGATGAGGTCGAGGCAAAGGTCAAAGAGATGGGCGGCGGCAAGGTCGAGCTCATGATTCTGAACGGAATGGGAGCCGGCGGCCACAACTCCATCCGTCATCGTCTGATCACTCCGATGAAGACCGTAAAAGAATATGCTTCAAAACTGGTCTATATTCATGGGAAGATGCACTGGATCAACGAAGACTGCACTTCGGATGAAACGGATTATCATGGCCTGTTCAAAGCACTGTGCGAGGGCGGTTACAAAGGCTGGATATGCACGGAGTTCGAAGGGCAGCGCTCAGTTCCGCACACGCTCAACGAGGTGGAGTTTGTCCGGCGCCAGCATGTGCTGATGCGCGAATGCCTCGCGGAATGCGAAGCTGCCGGTCTGTAGGAAAAACAGAAAAAACAAAAAAGACCTGCCTTATTAAGGCAGGTCTTTTCCTGTCATCTTTCAAAACGGCAGTCAGGACAGAGCATGAGTGCGCAGATATTCAAACACGGCACTCACACCGGCTCCATTCAGACTGATCCCGTCGGAAGAGGCGTATTCATCAAGCAGGACACCGTCCCTGCAGACAGCGGAAGCGGTATCTGCATACCAGACGGGAAGATCCGTACAGACGGTCTGCAGCCATTCGTTGGCTTCGTTGATTCGGGCCGCAGTTACATCTCCCGCATAGCCGATGGTAACGGAGGAGAGGGAACAGCAGATGATCTGTGTGTCAGGAGACTGAGCGAGAAGCGAGCGAACAAACTGCTCATATCCGCTGATGAAGCCATCTCTGTCCACGGAGGCAAGCTCGTCGGTCCCGATCAGTATCACAAGAACTGAGGGCTTTGCGATCATGGCGGCGTTTAAAGCGGAGACGATGGAACCGTCACCGGGAAAGCGAATGGTGAGCGTGTCTAAAGAATTCATGCGGATAAGTCCGTCTTCACCGAGCCAGACCTTGCCCGTATCAGCTCCATACGAGACCACAGCGGCGTTCTTGTGATCAGCAAGAAAAGTGAGGGAGGAGATGTATTCTTCACCCTTATCCTTTGTCTTACCGAGCGCAGTCAGCTTACCGGCGTCAGCTGTATCGGAGCCGGTCTGGCTCTTCTGGCTTCTCTCTGCCTTTGGTGCCGTCTCACCGAGCTGTATGACCGGAATATCCCGTTCACCGGGATAAGGATTCACCAGACAGTAGATCAGTCCTATCACGACAGCAAGAAGACAAATCAAAACCAGAACAGCCCAGAGGATATTTTTGAAATGAAGGATTTTATCTAACATATCCGAGCCTTTTTAGGAAACATGGCGGGGCAGAGGCCCCGCCATATCCTATACTTTATTTGAAGATCAGTTTTCTGCCTCGGCGAGAGCCTTGGCCTCATCAATGACTTTCTGCTGCACGTTGCCGGGAGCTTCCTCATAGCGGACGAACTTGCAGGTGAAGGAACCGGCGCCCTGCGTCATGGAGCGCAGATCGATCTGATAGGTGGTCATCTCAGCCATGGGAACTTCCGCTTCGATGGTGGTCATGCCGTCTTCGGCAGGAAGACTCCCCATCATGGTGCCGCGGCGCTTGGAGTTGATATCGCCAATGATGGCACCCTGAAATTCATCGGGAATCGTAACGAAGAGCTGTCCGATGGGCTCGAGGATGGTGGGCTTCGCTTTGGGGATGCCGTCCTGATAGGCAAGACGAGCGGCCGTCTGGAAGGCCATATCGTTCGAGTCAACGGGATGGTAGGAGCCGTCATACAGGGTAGCTTTGAGTCCGACAAGCGGATAACCGGCAAGAACGCCCTTTTGGACCGCGTTGCGGAGACCTTTCTCTACAGAGGGGAAGAAGTTTTTGGGGACAGCGCCGCCGAAGACTTCCTCGGCGAAGACCATGTCGTCCTGTTCATCCTGCGGCTCAAAGCGGATCCACACGTCACCGAACTGGCCGGAACCGCCGGACTGTTTCTTATGACGTCCGTGTGCTTCGACCTTACCCTTGATTTTCTCACGGTAAGCGACGCGGGCAGGGAGAAGCTCGGTCTCAACGTTGAAATTGTTCTTCAGCTTGGAGCAGAGCACGTCGATCTGAATGTCGCCGGCACCGGAGATCACCATCTGGTGGGTCTCGGCATTGTTCACGAGAGAGAAGGAAATGTCTTCCTCATTGAGCTTGGCGAGTCCGCCGGCGACCTTGTCGTCCTGACCCTTGGTCTTGGGAGCAATGGCCATGGAGTAGCAGGGATCGGGGATCTGGATGGCGGGCAGCTCGATGTCTTCCCGGGAATCGGTCACAGTGTCGCCGGTCTTCCAGTCCATCTTACCGACAGCCACGATATCACCGCAGCAGGCTTCGGTGACTTCGGTGTTTTTCTTTCCGCACATCGAATAAAGACGGCCAAGCTTATCGTTGCTGGAAGCGCGGACGTTCCGCAGGCTCATACCGGCAGTGATCTTGCCGGAGAGGACCTTGACAAAGCTGTATTTGCCGAACTTGTCGGAAATGGTCTTGAACACAAAGCCGAGAACGCAGTCATCCTTATATTCCGGAGCCGGGCAGTAGTCAACGATGCCCTGCAGGATGGCGATCGTGCCCATATTGGACATGGCATCGCTCGCAAACACGGGAACGACTGCGCGTTCTTTCACGCCGACTTTGAGACCTTCGATGATGTCGGCCTCTTCGAGCTCCATGTTCTCGAAAAACTTTTCCATGAGTTCTTCGGTGGCACCGGCGGCGGCTTCCATCAACTGCTCACGGAGCTCCTGGACATGATCAGCATCGGCGGCAGGAATATCCACCTTGTCCGCCTTGGCACCGCTGGTCTTGTAGGCCACGTTGTGAACGAGGTCGATAACACCGGAACCGTCGCTCATGGGGATGGTGACCGGGCAGACGATGCTGCCGTATTTGCCTTCAAGTGTGGCGAGGGCTTTAAAGTAATCGCCGTGTTCCTCAAGGCACTTGGAAATCACAAACATCACAGGGACATTCGCAGCCTTCAGAAGCTTCCAGTTACGCTGTGTTCCAACAGCGACGGATTCCATCGTGTCTTTGGCGGAGCACACGATCACGCCCGCCTCAACAGCGCGGACGGCGGCAAGAGCCTCTGCCTCGAAGTCGAAATAACCAGGGCAGTCGAGAACGTTGATTTTGGAAGCGGCAAAGTTGATGGGGGCCAGACTGGAGGAGATGGTGATCTGGCGCTTGATTTCTTCAGCGTCATAATCAAGGGTGGTATTGCCGTCAGCCACTTTTCCCTGACGGTCGATTGCACCGGTGCAGAACAACATGCTTTCGGCGAGACTGGTCTTTCCGTTATTGCCGTGACCGAGGAGGGCAATATTGCGAATGTTTTTGGTTTCCATGTACGATTCCTCTCTGTTAAATAGTATCTAAAATCAAATCAGGGTCAAACCATGAAACGGTTTATCAAACAGTAACAATTTATTATACACAATGATCTGTGCTTTGGCAAGGATTTCTTCGACAGTACCGATGCGATCCGGATCACTTTTTTCTGCGCAGAGATAGAAAGCTGATGATCGGGAGCGGCAGAGCAAAAACGAGCATCAGGATCAGAATGGGCATCGGTGTGATCGAGCCGGCAGTGATCAGGCGGGTGAAAGAGAAGAGAAACCCGGCAAGAATACCGGCAAACGTGATCCAGGTGTTGGCCTTCACGGTGAGATACATACTCCTGCCGGCATCTGCCATATCCACCAAGGGGCCGAGGGCTTCGCGGCAGATTACGGCAGCAATGCGGCTCTGCCCGGAGGCTTTGGCGGAGGAGATCTCAAAACGGTCCAGATACGGCGGGAAATCGTAGCCGTCGGTCGCAACGTCAAACAGTCGGTGAAGCATCTCCGGAGTGATATTGAAATCGCGGATGGCAAAAATGGCGTGGCGATTCGAACGCATCAGCGCCGTAAGAGCATTGCGTACACTTTTCGCAGGTTTGTAGCGGATGGAGAAGATGCCGTAGAGAATTCCGTCGATGGCAAGAAGCACGCTGTTCTTATCGACAAGACGATAAGGCACGCGTACGTTCATCAGACGCATCAGGTCCACATTGCCGCAGAGCACCCGTTCACCCTGAATGATTCCCCTGATGCCGCCTGAAGGAAGAAATTCGATGTTTTCGATTGTGTATTTTTTCCCGCCGTTGCGGCGCATCATATCCAGAAAACACTCAGAGCTGGCCATGCCGGACGGTGCCATCATATTTCCTGCGTAGCTGATGACCTTGGCGGTATCGGCGTCGGAGAAGATTCGGATCGATTCGATTTCCACGGAACCCTTCGGAAAGATATCCCGGTCGGTCACGATGATGTCCCGGCACTGCCCGACGTCACAGGTCCCGGACCAGCCGGCAATGGCAGCGCCGGAGTTGAAAATACGCATGGAACCGATAAAGAAGGGAAGTGCGAAACTCAGAAGGGCGAAGAAAGGGACGCAGGAGCTCAGCAGGGCGGCGAAGATGAAGATCGCCTCGGAGAAGGAGTGTTTCACGGCAGCAATCAGAAGAGAACAAAGCAGGCAACCGGCCAGAATAAATGGCGCAAGATCTGAGAACAATTCCTCATCAAAAGGGGTTTCTTCCGTGCGTCGGACGAAACCGTCCATCGGCCGGATGGACTTCAGTACCGTGCGGGTGCCCTTGGCCTCTTCGGAAGTGACCGCATAGATCCGCTTGCCGATGGCAGGGACACGGAGCGTCTTCCGCAGGGCGCGGGCACTCACAAGCGAGGCAAAAAGCACACCGAGCAGAGAGAAGGAGGAAATCACACAAAGCGGCATGTGAGGGCTTACTGCGGAGCCGCGGGCCACCATCAGCCCGTCCAGTGATGTGACAAGGCACGAGACAACGGCCAGAAGATCTACTCCGCCGCGGACGGTGAACGCATTCATAACGGCGTTCGTAACTACATCCAGGGAGAGCATCATGATTGTGAACTGCAGAAGGATGCACATGGCTGAAGCCACACGGATATCTTTGAGGTATCCGAATACCGGAAAACCGGAACTGATCCACAGCAGAATCAGCCATAATACGAATCCGATGCGGAAGCGCAGACGCAGAGACTGCGTGAAAGATCCGTAATACTTGGAGGCATCGAGCGGCTTGAGTTCTTTGCCGAGCTCCTCCTCGGTTTCCACAGGTTCACTGTGTATTTCTTTTACCCGCTTCCGGTGGACACGGTAGAAAAGCGAGGCAAACACGCTCTGGAGATAGCCTCCGAAGGTGGAGGGAAAAACAGAGGAGTCGCTGTCATAACCGGATACATGCTCGGAATCGATGGGATAGTCGTCCGGATCGATTCCGGAGGTGGGGATGGCGTAACTGGTGAACTCCTCAAAAGATACAGCGTCACTTTCCTTGATGCGGGACTCTTTTTCCCTTTCAGCGAGGATCCGCGCACGCCGGCTTCCGCGTTTCTTTGCGTTTACTTTGCGCCGTTTCTGCTGGTGCAGGCTGAACGCTTCATGCGGAGAGACAGCGGGAGTCTCGTTTTCAAGTTCCACTTCCTGTACCTGCGGATAGTACTCTTCATCCGGATCGGTAGGGACCTCTACACCGTTGTACTGCACAGAAGGTTCTTCGGCTTTTCCGGTCACGGAGAAGCGCTGGTCGATCTCTTCAAAGTCCGGCTGAGGGACCTGGATGTCCTTCGAAATGTTCAGAAAATCCTTGTCCTTCACTGAGTCAAGATAGGCGCGGATCTCCGCCGCACTGGGGAGCCGCTCTGAAATACGCTGCTTTTCCTCCTCCGGATCAGGTACCGGTTCATGGATCTGATCGAGTGTAACGTCAAAACTGCCGAGCTCGCCCGTGTTCAGATCAGGCTCTTCGGGAGCCAGATCGGCATAGTCGTTCTCGGCGTGGAATTCAGCAAGGATGTCCTCCAGAGAAGGAGTTTCATCCATTATATTGTCAAAAAGATCATCGGACATAATGTACGTTCTTTTCTGTCAGTTTGTTCCGGTTCTCTGCCGCAGTACTTCATACATAACGACAGCGGCAGCATTGCTCGCATTCAGCGAACCGATGGTTCCCTTCATGGGAAGACTCACGATGAAATCGCAGTTTTCGCGCACGAGACGGCCCATCCCGTCTCCTTCCGAACCGATTACCAGCGCGAGAGCTCCGGTGAAATCAGTTTTCCAAAGCGGGGAATTGCCGTCCGCTGCCGTTCCGTATATCCAGATGCCCTGCTCTTTCAGATCGCGCAGTACAGCGGGAAGATTCGCAACTCGGGCGATAAGCATATGCTCCGCGGCACCTGCTGAAGCCTTGCCGACAATGGCAGTGAGGCCTGCACTGCGGCGTTTGGGGATGATGATCCCATGGGCTCCGGCGCATTCTGCACTTCGGATGATGGCGCCGAGATTGTGCCCGTCGCTGATTTCATCACATATAATCAGGAAGGGAGCTTCTCCACGTTCCGCCGCAAGAGAAAGGATATCCTCTACACTGCAGTATTCCCGGACGGCCGCAACGGCAATCACACCTTGATGAGCATGGGTCACGCTCATAAAATCGAGTTTCCGGCGGTCGCAGTCAACCACCGGGATCCCGAGATCTCTCGCCCGGGAGGCGATATGCCCGAGAGTGCTGTCGGTCTCGCCGCGGGCAATCATCACCTTGTCGATGGGACGGCCTGCACGCAGCGCCTCGATCACAGCATTGCGCCCTTCTATGATTTCATTCCGGTACTCGTTGCTGCTGTTTTCAGCCATTTTATCCTTTCAGATCCGGTAAAAGGATCATTTGTATAATTCAACGATTAAAATAATAACACAAGTAGAAGGAAACGCAAGGCAAAGTTTGGACATTCACAAAAAATTCGTGGACTTTGCCGGAGGATTGAAGTATATTTATCCTGCTATGAGAAAAAAGATTGATTTATTCTGTTACAGACATCCGAACTTCGGGATCCGGAACCTGATGCGCTACATCGTCATTGCCAGCGGGGTGATTTGGATCCTGCAGTTCATCATGCCTGGGATCCTGAATTACCTTGCGTTTTCTCCCTATCACATTCTGCGCGGACAGGTATGGAGGCTCATCTCTTTTATCTTCATCCCAGTAAGCACGAATTTCCTGGCTTTCATCGCTTTCTACTTTTATTATATGGTGGGGAATGTTCTGGAAGCCAAGTGGGGGACAGGCCGCTTCACGATTTATTTCTTCAGCGGCGTGCTTTTCACAGTGCTTTACGGATTCCTCGTTTATTTCCTGACCGGGGTGAGTTATCCTGTCCGCGCAGATTATATCTATCTTTCCATGTTTTTCTCTTTTGCTGCGCTTTTCCCGGATATGCAGGTGCTCCTTTTCTTTATCCTGCCAATCCGGATCAAGTGGCTGGCGCTGGTTGATGCGGTGTTTTTCATCATCGGGATCGTCACGACCCGCTTTCCGTTCAATCTTCTTCCGCTGGTCGCCATCCTGAATTTTGCGATCTTCTGCGGAGCGGACCTGGCTGATCGGGTCCGGGGACTCTTCTCCGGACGGAAAAGCCGTGTGAATACAGTGAATTTCCGCCGTGAGGCGGAGCGCATCCGGAAAAAACAGGAAGGGGAACTCTATGTCCATCGGTGTGCTGTCTGCGGCCGGACCGATGCGGAGCATCCGGAACTGGAATTCCGCTACTGTTCCAAGTGTGCGGGGTATCATTGCTTCTGCCAGGACCATATCAACAGCCACATCCATTTCACCGAGTGACCGGCGAGACGGGTTATTCAAGAAACAACACTATGATCGGGAAGGAAATGCCCATGCCTTCACAGCATACCCGGACCAATGAAAGATCCAGATACAGCAGTCAGAATGAAAGATACCGGAACGATGCACGAAACAGCGGGTATCGTTCCGCTTCGGATCCTTCCCGCAGGGCGGTAGCATCAGCGCATGCGCCTGCGAAAAAACTGCAGAACGTGCGTCTGCAGCAGAAAGCGAAAACGCAGAAGGAAAGCAAGCCGGCGGAGGGCATTGCCCGTCTCCTCGGCGTGCTTGTGCTGCTGTTTTTGCTGGCAGTGCTCTGCTTTACGGTCATCCGTGATTACCGGGGCCGGAAAAGCGGACCGTTCACCGCAGAAAACAGTACAGGAGATGCCTACACACCCTCGGGCGTTTCGGAGGTGCAGGGGACCGGCGGCAAAGCGGTGGAACCGGAAACCCTTGCGGAACAGGAGAAACCTGGGACAGAGGCGGAGCCAGTCATAAGCGCTGCGGCTGAAGTACCGCCCTATGTGTTTGCACCGCACTGTGTGGACAGTACTGAGCCGTCGATCCATCTGGATTCCACCGGCATCCAGGTGAACGGCACCGAGCTCGAAAACATCGCAGATTACGATAATCCCTTCGGACCGATCTCGTTTGACGTCGGCAGCACTTATACGAACGTAAAAGGAATCGTCACATTCCGGGGCAATAATTTTCGCAGCGGGGCTTCCTATGGCGTCACACAGACGCTTTCAAACAGAAAGTTCGGTTCCTCATGGGAAATCTCCACCGGAAGTCTGACGGACTACAACGGAAACGTATGGACGGGCAACGGCTGGACAGGTCAGCCCCTCGTGGCGCGCTGGCCGAAGTCCGCCCGGGCCGTTATGACATCCATGTATGACTGGGCTCGTGAGCAGGACGATCTCGTAGAAGTCATTTCCGCCACGATGGACGGCAAGGTCTACTTTACCGAACTCTCCACCGGTAAGGCTACACGTAAGGCGCTGAATATGGGCATTACCTACAAGGGCGGCGGAGCGCTCGATCCCCGAGGCTACCCGATCCTGTATCTCGGCGGTGGCGTGCGCAACATGGACGGGCGCTGCAATGTCTCCATCGTGAACCTGCTCGACTGCACCGTGATGTACAAGTTCGGAGATGGAGATCCCTATGCGCTGCGCGACTGGCGCATGTTCGATTCATCGCCGATTGTGGATGCGGATACCGATCAGCTGATCCAGCCGGGAGAGAACGGCCTTGTTTACATTATTCATCTGAACACGAAGTATGATGAACAGGCAGGGACCCTCTCCATTGACCCGGACAATGTCGTGAAATGGCGTTATCACAATGAACGCCAGACGCGGTATATTTATTGGCTGGGCATGGAATCCAGCTGTGTGGCCTATCAGGGGTATCTCTTCCTGAACGACAACGGCGGACTGTTGATGTGCCTGGATCTGAACACACTGGAGGTCATTTGGGTGCAGGATATCCTGGATGATTCGAACTGCTCCCCGGTAATGGATCTTGAAAACGGACATCCTTATCTCTATGTGAGCACCTCCTATCACTATGGCTGGCGAAGCTACGGAAAAGAGGTCGTACCGGTCTGGAAGATCGACGCGGAAACCGGTGAAGTTGTCTGGCGGGTGGATTATACCTGCTATTCCGAGAGCGGCGTGTCAGGCGGAGTACAGGGAACCATGGCCATTGACGAGTCCAGCGTATATGTTCCGGTAGCCCGCACTGGGGATACGGCCAATTCCGGCCTGCTCGTATCGCTGGATAAAAAGACCGGCGAGACCAACTGGACGTTTCCCACCAAGATTTACAGCTGGGGGTCGCCCATCCGCTTCAACGATGCTTCCGGCGGGAAATACCTTATCTACAACACCGGTTACAGCCAGACAGGCTGGATTTATCTGATGGATGCCGAGACAGGGGAAGTATACGACAGCCGCGATCTCCACGGTAATGTGGAAGCTTCGGGCGTGGTGTTTGAAAACTGGCTGGTCATCGGCCATCGTTCCTGCCGCGTCTTTGGCATCCCACTGACATGAGAGAAGAATAGAAACATCCCGCTGCAGTTTTTATCTGCTGCGGGATGTTTTTCCGCAGGATGAAAGGACGCGGACCAGAGAAAGCAATTGCAGCATCGGGAAGATCTTTTCCTGAAAACCGCGGAGAAACGGGAAATGAGGATGTTCCGGAAAACACAGCCTGAGCAGGATCACAGTGCTTTTTTAAATTGTTAAAAAAACTTTCTGTTTTTTCACATCCTCATTTGACAACATGGGTGGAAAATAGTATAGTTAAAGTACGTTAAATTCTTAACTTCTGCAAGAACAGAAACACGTAAAGGAGAGCCGTAATGTATAAAGTTGTTCAGAAGCGCTTTCTCAATGATGCAAAGACGATCTGTCTCTTCGAGATCGAAGCTCCCCTGATTGCCCGCCATGCGCAGGCCGGTCAGTTCGTGATCTTCCGTCTGGACGAACAGGGCGAGCGCACCCCTGTTTCGGTCGCCGGATACGACCGTGAAAAGGGCACTGTTACAGTCATGGTGCAGGCAGCAGGCCGAACCACAAAAATGCTCCATACTGTGGAAGAGGGCGATGTGATCTCCGATATCGTCGGACCGCTCGGGAAAGCCACGGAGATGGAAGGATTGAAAAAAGTATGTGTAGTCGGCGGCGGTGTGGGATGCGCCATTGCCTATCCGATTGCCAAAGAGATGCATGAAAAGGGCATAGAGGTCACATTTATCGCCGGTTTCCGCAGTGCGGACATCGTGATTTTGAAGGAGGAACTCAAAGCAGCCTCGGATAAGCTGATCATCTGCACCGATGACGGAACTTACGGACCCAAAGGGTTTACCACCAATTTTCTAAAAGAAGAGATCGAGGCCAATATCGCGGAGGGCAAGCCGCAGTTTGACCGCGTCATCGCCATCGGACCGGATATCATGATGAAATTCCTGGCGGATGTCACCAGGCCGTACGGCATCAAGACCATTATCTCCCTGGACCCGATCATGGTCGACGGAACGGGGATGTGCGGCGGCTGCCGTGTGATCGTCGGGGGCGAGACTAAATTCGCCTGTGTCGACGGTCCGGACTTTGACGCCCATGAGGTCGATTTCGACACGCTTCTCAAGCGCGCTGCCTTCTATAAAGATGAGCAGGACGAAGCAGCCAAACACATCTGCAGAATGACAGGAGGGAAACGCAATGCCTAATATGAGACTGGATAAGAACCCGATGCCGGAACAGGATCCGCAGGTCCGGGTCAAGAATTTTGATGAAGTCGCACTTGGCTATTCTGCGGAAGCGGCTATGGATGAAGCATCCAGGTGCCTCAACTGCAAGAATCCTTCCTGCCGTACCGGCTGCCCGGTGTCTGTTAGGATCCCCGAATTTCTGGCGAAAGCTGCTGCCGGCGAATTTGAAGAGGCGTACGAGATCGTTACCTCCACCAATTCTCTTCCTGCTGTCTGCGGCCGTGTCTGCCCGCAGGAGAAACAGTGCGAATCAAAGTGCATACGCGGACTGAAAGGTCAGAGCGTGGCCATCGGCCGTATTGAGCGTTTTGTTGCAGACTACCATATGGCCAAAGAAGATAAGCCCGCACCTGCTGTTCCTGCAAGCAACGGCCATCGTGTTGCCGTTATCGGTTCCGGCCCTGCCGGACTTACCTGTGCCGGCGACCTGCGCAAGATGGGTTACGATGTAGATGTCTATGAAGCCTTCCACAAATCGGGCGGCGTGCTGGTCTACGGCATCCCGCAGTTCCGTCTCCCCAAGGAGATCGTACAGGCAGAGATCGACAACCTCGTTGCTATGGGCGTAAAAATCATCAACAATGCTATCATCGGAAAATCCATCACGGTTGACGAACTCTTCGAAGACGGGTACGAGGCTGTGTTCATCGGTTCCGGCGCCGGACTTCCGCAGTTTCTGCATATTCCCGGTGAGAACTACCTCGGCGTGTACTCCGCCAACGAGATCCTTACCCGTACGAACCTGATGAAAGCCTATCGGGACGATTACGATACCCCGATCAAGAAATTCAATCGGGTCGCTGTCGTCGGTGCAGGCAACGTTGCCATGGACGCTTCCCGTGTGGCAAAACGTCTCGGCGCGGAGCATGTGTATATCTGTTACCGCCGCGGCCGTGACGAGCTTCCTGCCCGTCTGGAGGAAGTGGAGCATGCAGAAGCGGAAGGGATCGAATTCAACCTGCTGAACAATCCTTGCGCTATCCATGCGGATGAGACCGGTCATGTCTGCGGTATCGAGATGATCCGCCAGGAACTCGGCGAGCCTGACGAGAAAGGCAGACGAAGCCCGGTCGCAATCCCGGGGAGCAACTGGGTTCTGGACGTAGATACAGTCATCATCGCCATCGGAACCAGCCCGAATCCGCTGATCCGCAACACAACAGGCGGCCTTACCTTCACGCGCAAGGGCGGCATTGAAGCCGATGAGAATGGTGCTACGGCAAGAGAAGGCGTATTTGCCGGCGGTGACGCAGTTACCGGTTCCGCTACGGTCATCCTGGCCATGGGCGCAGGAAAAGCCGGCGCGAAAAGCATCGACGAATATATCAGAAGCAAGGCCTGATCCATCCGTATTGGAAAAAGGAGCCTTTCCCAATAAAGGAGAGGCTCCTTTTCGAATACTTAATTACCGAAAATGTACAGGTGTTGTGAAAAAAGAAAGGGAAGAGTATGGAATTCAGAGAACTTGTGAAATTACGCTATTCGTGCAAAAAATATTCTGACCGGCCGCTCGAACAGGAGAAGCTGAACGCGATCCTGGAGGCGGGTCGCGCAGCCCCCACGGCAAAGAATCTGCAGGAACAGCATGTGTATGTGGTGCAGAGTCCGGAACTGCTTGCCCGGATCGACACTGTTTCACCCTGCCGCTACGGAGCACCGACCGTTTTGGTCGTTGCTTATGACAGTGAGAATGTGTTTACCTATCCTGGAGGCAGGCGGGATTCCGGTATGGAGGATGCCGCAATCGTTGCTACGCATATGATCCTGGCTGCTGCCGCCGAAGGAGTGAACAGCTGCTGGGTCAATTTCTTCGATCCGGATGTTCTGTCGGAAGCGCTGGGACTGCCGCGGAACGAGGAGATACTGATGATGATGGATTTGGGATATGCGGCTGAAGGCGCGGGCCCGCTTCCCAATCATGAAAAGAGAAAAATCTTGGACGAAACGGTCACTTATCTGTGAAACAGGTATTCACGATCGGCCTTGCAGGGAAAAGGATCCGTGTCGGCTGCTTTTATGATAGTACACAAGTACGCTGCAAGGAGTATCTGACGGATGGGAAAGAGGACCTGAAGATCATCATCAGCAGGGAAGATCTGAAGCTAGAACGGGAAAGAAACAGCAGGGAATCTGGGCTGGGCGGAGAAAAAAACGTTTCTGATGCCGAACTCGAAATGCTGGCGCTGTACCGGCAGATTGCGGAGAAGATGCCTTGGTTTGATATCTGGCTGATGCACGGATCTGCCGTATGTGTGGAAGGAGAAGCTGTTGTCTTTACCGCGCCTTCCGGTGTGGGTAAAAGCACGCATACTGCGCTGTGGCTGGAGCAGATACCCGATTGCTTTGTGGTCAACGGGGATAAACCGCTTCTGCGTTTTCATGAAGAGCGCTGCTTTGTTTGCGGGACTCCCTGGGCCGGTAAAGAAGGATGGAACCGGAATGTGCTCGTCCCGCTGAGAGCGATCTGCCAGATCAGCAGGGGAACAGAGAACCAGATCCGGGAAATCTCTTTCCGGGAAGCCTTTCCGATGCTGCTGCAGCAGTCTTACCGGCCGGAGGATGTGCCTGCGATGGAGAGAATGCTCGAACTCCTCCATAGACTTGAGGGAACAGTGCGTTTTTATTCTCTTGTGTGTAACCGCGATCCGAAGGCGGCACATACAGCATACGGATTGATCTATCACGGGAAAGAGAATAATGAGTGAGAAGATGACATCATTTGAAGAGGAACTGGCAGAAAAAGGCCGCCTGGTATATAAAAATGCTGGGACGAGTATGCTGCCGATGATAAGGGAAGACCGGGACGTGATCGTCCTTGAACGCTGTGGAGGAAACGATCCTGGACGATTCGATGTGGTTCTGTTCCGCCGCCCGGATGTCAGAGGACGTGGAGAATATGTACTGCACCGGATCCTGAAACGCGATCGGGATGGAAATTACCTGATTGCAGGGGATAACTGCTCATCGCTCGAGAAAGTGCATCCGGATCAGATCCTTGCACGCCTTACAGAGGTGAAGCGGGGAAACAGGACGGTCCGTATGACGGATCTTACTTACCGGATTTATGTCTACCTGTGGTGTGCTCCATATCCGCTTCGCTTTCTGCTGGTGAAGGGAAAAGCACAGATCCGTCTGGCTGTATCTCAACTCCTGCGAAAGGAAAAAGGAATGTAAAAGAAAGGACTGCCCGGGCAGTCCTTTCTTTTACATTAATGATTTACATAATATAATCAACAGAATATGGAAGATTATTTGTCCAGACAGTAAAAGCGGATGATGCCCGCTTTTGAAAAGAAATATGTAAAAAACATTTTCAATCATTCTGCGGTGTGCTATAGTTCTTACAGAATATACAAAAACAGTCACAGGAGAAGTGAAAATGGACAAACGAACTTATGATGCCTATGTTTCCCTCCTGCAGGAAGAACTAACCGTCGCCACAGGCTGTACGGAACCAATCGCCATTGCCTATGCAGGAGCGAAGATCCGGGAACTCCTTGGATGCATTCCGGACCGATGCACTGTGTTCTGCAGCGGGAATATCATCAAGAATGTCATGGCGGTCACTGTCCCGAATTCCGGAGGGATGCGCGGCATCGATACAGCTGCCCTTCTTGGAATGATCGGAGGGGATGCAGCCCGGGAACTCGATGTACTCCATGGAGTCTCGGAAAAGAACATCCTTGAAATGGTTAAATTGAAAAAAGCAGGAATCTGCGTCTGTAAGCTGGTGGAAGAGGAGGCAAATCTGTACATCCGGATAGAGGCGCAGGCAGGAAGAGACAGTGCCCTTGTGGAGATCCGCGAATACCATGCGAACATTACCCGCATGGAAAAAAACGGTGTACGCATCCATTCACCTTCGGAAGAAACAGAAAAGGCCGTTCTGGAGGATCGTTCTTTCCTGAACGTGCAGGATATCCTGCAGTTTGCTGAAGAACTGGATGTGGAGGACGTGCGTGAGATCTTGGAGAATCAGATCCTGTGCAACAGCGCCATATCTGAGGAAGGCCTTCGGCACCCGTGGGGAGCTCAGGTGGGGCGGACCATTGCCGAATGCAGTGACCCGACAAATCTGATTGACCTGGCCCGTTCGAAAGCAGCGGCAGGATCGGATGCGCGGATGAACGGCTGCCCTATGCCGGTCGTCATCAACTCGGGAAGCGGAAACCAAGGGATCGCTCTCACGATGCCGCTTTTAGTCTTTGCGGAGGCGCATGCCATAGAACGGGACCGGCTTCTGCGTGCGCTGGCGCTTTCAAACCTGATCGCACTGCATGAGAAGCGTTTCATCGGAAGTCTCTCTGCCTATTGCGGAGCAGTAAGCGCAGCGACAGCCAGCGCCTGCGGTGTCGCGTATATGCTCGGAGCGGACTACGAAGTGATCTGCGGCGTTCTTATCAATTCACTGAACACTACCGGGGGAATGGTCTGCGACGGGGCAAAATCGTCCTGCGCGGCGAAAATCGCTACCGCTGTCGGAATGGCGCTGCTGGCCATGGAAATGAGCATGCGGGAAAGAGTTTTCCGTGAAGGAGAAGGGCTTGTGAAAGCTGATGTGGAACAGACGATCAAAAGCATCGGCAGAATGGGAAGGGTCGGAATGAAGAGCACAGACGTTGAAATTCTGAATATCATGCTCGGAAACTGATATCTGGAAGGTACCGTCCGGAAATGTGTCTTTTTCATCGGAATGCAGAACCCGATAGGTATTCTGAATAGTGAAAGTTATATGGAATGGAAGGAGAAAGAGAATGAACATCGAGAAAAAAAGTGTTGGATCGGCGCTGATCCGGCTTGGTGTATCACTGGCTGTCTGCGCGGCAGCAGTCCTGATAGCCCATTTTGCGTGGGATCACGCAGTAATGAGAGTCATAGCGATGGGAGCTGGAGTGATCTTCTGTGCATCCCTTGTCATCCTGCTCCTCGGGATGCTGAAACCGAAAGCCCACCGTGGCAGAACTCTCGTAACGCTGCTGAGCAGCTTGGTTCGCTATGTGGCTGCCCTGGTTATCCTGTGCTGGGGACTTTCCATGTTTGGTGTGGATGTGAACACCATCGTTGCCAGCGTAGGCGTGGTAGCTCTGATTGTTGGCTTCGGTGCAGAGAGCCTGATTGCCGATCTTGTGACAGGCATCTTCATGCTCTTCGAAAACCAGTACAATGTGGGTGACATCGTTGAGGTGAACGGTTTTCGCGGGACTGTGAAGGATATCGGCATCCGTACGACATCCATCGTGGATACCGGGAAGAACGTGAAGATCGTGAACAATTCGGATATGAAGAATATCCTGAACCGTTCGGATAACGCCTCCATCGCGGTCGCTACTATCGATATTCCGTATCCCACGGATCTAGAGGGGCTTGAAAAGCAGATTCCGACACTGATGGAGGAAATCTACCGGAACCACTCCGATATCATGCTGAGCGCACCGCGATATCTGGGGGTACAGGAACTTGGGGCTTCGGGCATCACTCTGAAATTTATCGTAGAGATCGAAGAGGCGGATATCTTTTCCGCTCCAAGGGTCCTCAATCATGACCTCCTTCTCGGTTTCCGCAGACTGGGCGTGGAGTGCCCGTATCCGCAGCTGGATATCCATAACTGCTGAGCCGTATGGAAAAGAATGAATACGAATACCCTCACGGGGAGGAGTTCCCTTCTCCTGGGGAAGAATCCGGCGCACCGCCCGGTCGGGCTGAATACCAGGAACCGGACGGTTCTGCAGAGTTTCCGGGATCTGAGCATGAGGATTTTGTTCAACCCCATCCGGACAGGGAGTTTACTCCGCCCGGGAAGGGCGGTACGGCAGTTTCCCTGAAAAACCGGAAACGCCGCAGGCTCCGTAAAATACTTTTCAGCGCGGCTGCACTGGCGCTGACAGTATTGCTGTTCCGGCAGACAGGTTCTCTGCATACGGTCCGGGATAAAGAGGAAGGACCGAGGGACAGTACGGCGGAACCCGCTGAAACAGGAGAACTGACAGAGAATCTTTCACCGAAAGAGAACGTTTCTCCGGCCGGCACACTTGCCGCCGAACCGTCTCCCAGTGCGGAAGCGCCGGTGTATGAACCTGCGATCCGCGTGAACTTCTTTGCTTTTTCCAGCGAACACCATGCCCTGATCGAGATGGAACATACTGATTTCACCCGTTCTGTAACGCTTGTCCTGCACGACCGGACGCTTGATGAAGCGGTCTGGTCAGGAGAACTTACTGCGGAAGAGATTTTTTCCGGAGTTTATGAAATGCCCGCGGTGGATCCTTCGGAATACTATCTGGATCATTGGGATGAATTTGAAGCGTCCGGAAAGTGGCCGGAGTTTGAACTGATCCTTGAAGCAGTCTACGAGGACGAAAACGGCACGGAGCAGACTTTCTCACTCCGGCGCGGAGCGGTCGAGGAGACGGGATATGGTTTCACTTACTGGAGAGATGATGAAACACCAAGCGCTTTCTTCACGGTGTATCCGGGATGTTTTGTGGTCAGTCCATGGGAAGAGACCGAAAGCGTGCAGTATTTCGTAGATGATCCGGATGCCGTAACAGGACCGGATATCGTGAGTGTGAGTCTTTCTTCGGGGGGAAACAGCATCACGATGGAGAACGTGCAGATCACGGACGAGATAAGCGAATTCACCGGTGAAGTAACAAAGGTCCTTGTTATTCCTCGCCCGGACTGGATGCCTGCAGAAGGGACCGTACATGTGACGATCACATGGTGGCTGAACTCGGTGAAGAAATGCTGGACGAAAGAAATGGATTACGCTTATCCTGCCTACTAAGCGGAACAGAGGGCAATGCCGGGTGGGAAATGTGGCTGAAGAAGAAGGAAATCGAAATAATGAAAAAAGTATTCGTGTTTCTGGCGGACGGATTTGAGGAATGTGAAGGCCTGTTGACGGTAGATATTCTGCGCCGCGCGGGAGTGGAGGTGGTGACAGCTTCTGTCATGGGGCGAAAGGAAGTCCGATCTTCCCACCGGGTAACGGTGGCTGCTGATGTACTGGCGGAAGAGGCTGATTATGAAAGTGCGGATCTTCTCGTCCTTCCCGGCGGAATGCCCGGGACCAGAAATCTTGCTGAGAGCGCTATCGTACGGGAACAGTGTATTCAGTTTGCAAAGCATCGGATGCTCGCAGCTATCTGCGCTGCTCCGAGCATCCTGGCTTCACTGGGACTTCTGGAAGGAAAAAGGGCTACCGTACATCCTTCATTTGAGGAACAGATGGCAGGAGCGGAGCTGACAGGGCAGGGAGTGACGGTAGACGGAAACATCATCACTGGGCAGGGACTTGGCGCGGCGATCCCGTTTGCACTGGTTCTCGCTGAGATTCTTACGGGAGCAGAGACAGCGGACAGGATCTCCGATGCGATCTGCTGGTGATACAGTTGAAGAAAGAGAACGGCAGCCTGCTGGCTGCCGTTCTGCTGTGTAAACCGCAACATATGGTGCCTGCCTTGACAAGCCGGCACAAGATCACTATAATTGCAGAAGATCGGGAGACCGATCCTATAAAACAGATCGTCGAAAAGGAGGTTCAAGGCTGTCTGTTAGCGCCAGGACCCTGACGGGTCGACGAGGATTGGCAGTGATCGAAAGATTCGGCGGATGCTGCCACGGTCCATCCGGTGGACCGGAGAGAGAAGAAAAAAATCAGAATCAACACTGTAACAGAGCTTCTCCCGCACCGGGACCAACAGAAAAAAAGGAGTATGATTTCATGCGAGTAGTTATTCAGGATAATTATGATAAAATGAGCAAATGGGCTGCCAACTATATCGCCGGGCGAATCAGTGCACATAAGGAAGACCGTCCGTTTGTGCTTGGCCTTCCCACCGGCTCTTCTCCTCTTGGTGTTTACCGTGAGCTGATCCGCAAAAACCGCAGTGGTGAAGTATCGTTTGCCAACGTGGTCACGTTCAATATGGACGAGTATCTGGGGCTTCCGCACGAACACGACCAGAGCTATTGGTTCTTCATGCACGATAACTTCTTTGACCATCTGGTGGATATGAAGAAGGAAAACATCCATATCCTCAACGGGATGGCTGAGGATCCGGAAGAGGAATGCAGAAAATATGAGGAAACGATCGCTGCGTACGGCGGAATTGACCTGTTCATGGGCGGCATTGGTGTAGACGGACACCTGGCTTTCAATGAGCCTTTCACATCCCTCTCTTCCAGGACCGGTATCCGCGCTCTCACGACGGATACGCGGATCGTCAATTCCCGCTTCTTCGGCAACGATCCCGCCAAAGTACCGGCCAAGGCGCTCTCCGTAGGGATCGGAACGGTCACGGATTCCAGAGAAGTCCTGGTGCTCATCAGCGGCCATAATAAAGCCCGCGCTCTGGCTGCGACTGTAGAAGGCGGTGTGAGCCAGAAATGGACCTGCAGTGCGCTGCAGCTCCATAAGGCAGCGATCATAGCCTGCGATGAGGAAGCCTGCGGTGAACTGACCGTGGACACATATAAATATTTCCTGGATATCGAGAAAAACGAGAGACTCTGATTCTCAGACATCAAAAAGGACACGCTAAGGCGTGTCCTTTTTTTGTTAATGAAGCGTTCACTTGTTCGCAAGAAGAAGCTGTAGAAGCGTGGAACCGTTGAGATTGTCATCCTTCTCAGCCTGAACGGGTTTCGGGGCAAAAAGGCTGCTCAGAATTCCGCTGTTCTGAGGCTTGGAACCGGCAAACATAGCCATCACATCACTGAGATCGAGTCCATCGCTGAGATCCACTTTGCCTGCACTGTTCCCATGGGCTGTAGCTGCGGAGAGTCCGCTCAGGAGAGCGGGAGCAATGCCGCTCAGGACTCCGGAGACCTGCTGCTGGCTGAGACCGGTCTGATTGGAAAGACTGATGATATCCGAATCCTTTTCGGCGCCAAGGATATGCCCGATGATTTTATCACCGTCGGCCGTATCTGCGTTGGCGATCTGCTGAACCAGAGATTCTTTGCTGGTGTGCTGCGTGAGGGCGGAGAGAAGGGAAGCCGCACCTTCCTTGCCTGAGGCGTTCCTGGTGAGCATCTTGAGAAGCAGAGGAAGAGCGAGCGGGATGAGCTTTTTGAGCTGCTTCGCATTGAGCCCGGTCTTTTTGGCCAGTGCATTGAGCGCTCCGCTCGTGAGGAGTGATTTGAGCAGAATGCTGAGAAGATTCATGGTGTTGTCTCCCGTATCATGAAAAAATATATGTGTATTATATCACTTCTCCTGTGTTTTGTATATCCTGAGGATCATATTTATACTGCGGGAGCAGTACACCGATGACCGGACCAGGTGTCCGGTTATTCTATTACCTTTAATGATTGACATAATATTTATAAATAATTAACATAATTTTGATTCAATGTAACTATTTTTAATCATTATTTTCACAGTTGAAAGTCGAATTATTGATGAGTTTTTACTGGATTTAGACGCTTTTTATTACCAGGGGATGATATAATATGTTAACCATATTATGATGAATAAACTATTATTTTATGTAACTCATAAGGGACAGAAACCGCCATGAGAAGAAGAGTAGCTTTCAGTTTCATATTCGTACTTGTCTGCTCTGTCCTGCTTGCTGCAGGGGCATCTGCGGAGGCTTCCGTAAAAACTGCGCCGGGACCGGAGGATTTCGATTTTGATCCGGATACGGGAACAGTGCAGTGGATCTATCCGGAACTCTCCGGGATTACTACAGTATATGTGGACAGTGAGGGAGTGATTCACAACGAACTTCCTTCCGTGCCCGGGACATACACGGTCAAGGTGAACACTGCGGAAAACGACATCTTCTGTGCTGCTGAAGATGTGACGGGTCCCTGGATCTATTATGTGGATAAAGGAACTGTGAACGTGTCGTTCCGTAGCGGCAGTCTGGTATTTGGAGAGAGGTGCTCTCAGGTCTATAACGTGGCATGGTCCGGTGTGAGTTTCCGCAATGTTCCTTTTTCTGAGATGCCCGCGCTTTCCTGGCCTGCCGGACAGCCGGAAGGGCTGCAGGCATCCTTTTCCTGCAACAGCACACTACTGACATTCTCAACAGCGAAAAATTCCGGAGTCCCTGCTGGAATATATAAATGCTACGTGATATTCGGGGATCTGGTTTCGTCTGAAATCGATGTCAGGATTGAGCCGAAGGAAATAAAGATCCCGGAAATCACAAATACATTCGCCTATAACGGAAAAGTGCAGTCCCCGGTCAAGGAGGGGTACGGATATACAGTACGGGGTACGGGTAGCAGCGATTCTGTGGGTATCTATGCGGCTGCGCTGGAACTTGCGGATATGAACAACTACGTCTGGGATGACGGTTCCTCTAAGCCGGTGATGCTCAACTGGGAAATTACGAAGCGTCCGGTTATCGTAAGCAACATCAAAGTTTTCGACAAGATCTGCGACGGCACGACCACCTGTGTCCTGAACTGCACGGAAGCGCAGTTCAAGGGCATCCTCAAGGATGATGAGCTTAGCTGTACGGCAACAGGTTCCTTCGACAGCCCGGGCGTAGGCAGCGGAAAACCCGTTGAGCTTACGATCACGCTCACCGGCCCGGATAAAGACAACTACTATATCGATGAAAGCAGCCAGACACATGCGGCCGGAACAATCATTCGCTCGGAAGAGACCGGCTCTGTGGAGTATATTTCGGAACGGGAAATGAATTACCGCAGCGCCGATCTGATCAACGGAAAGGATGCAATCGAGACGATCCTCACCGCAGAAGACCGCAAACTGATCAAAAACGGTGCAGACCTGAAGATCTGGCTCTCGATCAATGACATCACATCCTCGGTTCCTGCTCACGATATGGCAAAGGTCGAAACGGTCCGCGGTGATGCAAAGGTGGCAGCTTATCTTGATGTGAATATCTTCCGGCAGTACGGCAACAGTGAAAACAAGAGCAGAGTTTCCGAAACGCAGAGCGAAGTGGAGATTGAGTTCAAGGTGCCTCAGAACCTGATCAATCACAACAGCACGGTGAACCGGAACTATCAGCTTGTACGTGTTCATGACGGAGTGGCTGAATTACTGGATGCGCAGTTCGATAAGGAAAGCAACACGATCCGTTTCAGTACTGACAAGTTTTCAACCTATGCATTGGTATATAACGATGTGAAGGTTCGTCCTGCACAGCTTGATTTCTTTAAGGTTGACCTTTCCAGTACAGCGACTCGAGTTCTGTTCGTACTGATTCTGTTTATACTCGTCGGGGCTCAGGTCTGTTATTACATATATGGGAGACCGCGTACAAAAAAACAGGTATACACCGGGAAACACTGATGTTCAGGAGATTCCTCCCTGAAATATATCCGAAAAGAAGAACGGCTCTCCGGAATGGAACCGTTCTTCTTTAATTATGCTCTATGCTCAGTATTGAAACCGATATCTCGGATACTTCCACTCCAGACGGTTGACGGAGAATACAAAAAAAAGTATACTTTTTCAAAAATACGGAGGTACTCGTATGAATGCAATCGTAACGGTTGTCGGACAGGACCGTGTAGGGATTATTGCCGCCATCTGCGTACGGCTCTCTTCATTCAACATTAATATACTGGATATTTCCCAGACGATCCTGGAGGGGAATTTCACCATGGTGATGGCAGTGGATATCCGGGAGGCGAATGCATCTTTCAGAGAAGTGCAGGAATCACTTAACGAACTGGGACGAGACATGGAGCTTTCGATTCGCATCCAGCGCGAAGAAATCTTCGACGCCATGCACACCATCTGAGGGACAATGATAATGCTGAATAGAAAAGATATTCTTTCCACCATTGAAATGATTGATCAGCAGCATCTGGATATCCGCACCATCACTATGGGGATATCCCTGTATGACTGCTGTGACAGCAGTGTAAGGCGTGCCTGCGATAAAATTACTGACAAGATCTCCCGTTATGCCGAGAAGCTTGTGAGTACAGGAGAGGCAATCGAAATAGAATATGGGATCCCGATCGTTAACAAAAGGATTTCGGTATCTCCTGTTGCTCTCATAGCCGCTGCTTCCGATGCTCCGGATTATGTGCCCTTCGCCGCGGCTTTGGACAAGGCGGCGAAAAACTGCGGCGTGAACTTTATAGGTGGTTATTCCGCTCTTGTACAGAAAGGAATGACAAAAGCGGATGTAAACCTGATCCGCTCAATCCCTGAAGCGCTTGCATCTACAGATCTTGTCTGCAGCTCGGTGAATGTCGGTTCAACAAAGGCAGGAATCAATATGGATGCAGTGGCCCTGATGGGACAGATCATCAAGGAGACAGCGGCACTTACGGCAGACCGGGACGGGCTCGGATGCGCAAAACTGGTGGTATTCTGCAATGCCGTAGAAGACAATCCATTTATGGCCGGGGCATTTCATGGAACGGGAGAAGCGGAAAAGGTCATCAATGTAGGCGTTTCCGGACCGGGAGTCATCTATCACGCACTACAGGCAGTGAAAGGCGCTCCGCTGGATGTAGTGGCAGAGACAGTGAAAAAAACAGCATTTCGCGTGACGCGAATGGGACAACTCGTTGCGATGGAAGCCTCCCGGCGGTTGGATACACCCTTCGGGATCGTTGACCTTTCTCTTGCTCCGACTCCGGCGGTAGGGGATTCCGTTGCACGGATACTGGAAGAAATGGGGCTTGAAGTCTGCGGTACACATGGAACGACAGCTGCACTGGCCCTGCTGAACGATGCGGTGAAAAAAGGCGGGATCATGGCATCCTCCTCTGTAGGCGGCCTCTCCGGGGCATTCATACCTGTCTCGGAGGATGAAGGCATGATAGCCGCAGCTGAGCGGGGTGTTCTGACCATCGACAAGCTGGAGGCAATGACTTGTGTCTGTTCTGTCGGCCTTGATATGATCGCAGTTCCGGGAGATACACCGGCTGAGACCGTGGCAGCCATTATCGCCGATGAGGCCGCTGTCGGCATGATCAACAGCAAAACTACGGCAGTCCGCCTGCTCCCAATACCCGGGAAAAGGGTAGGAGACCGGATTGAACTGGGTGGCTTACTGGGCAGCGCTCCTGTGATTCCGGTTCACTCGGAGAGCAGCAGCGGTTTCGTTCTCCGCGGCGGACATATTCCGGCACCGGTACACAGCCTGAGAAACTGATCTGGTGCGGAGATCCGCTCTTGACAGAAGCTTGCAGAAAGGAATAAAATTATTTCATTCAAATTTTTGAAGAAACCGAGGGTAAATAAGAAACGATGTTTGGTAGAAGACCCGATGGGCGTCGTGTGAAGGGAATTGACCCGATCGTAGCCATAACTCCGTATGTGATGCCTATGCGCTGTGATGCGCAGGTATTTCTC
>JAEEGL013496885.1_pt1 | contig 32100 bp, 20 predicted proteins | sample 9134231 | NCBI WGS metagenome assembly JAEEGL01 (sample SAMN16246548, study PRJNA631951) | gut metagenome | biome: gut microbiome; feature: rumen; material: fiber-attached | host: Bos | place: Iran: Karaj | collected 2018-10 | reverse complement strand
GTTCGCCCATTAAAACGGCACGCGAGCTGGGTTCAGAACGTCGTGAGACAGTTCGGTCTCTATCCGTAGTGGGCGTTAGAAAATTGAGGAGAGCTTTCTCTAGTACGAGAGGACCGAGAAGGACGAACCGATGGTGTATCAGTTGTCACGCCAGTGGCAGCGCTGAGTAGCTATGTTCGGATGGGATAACCGCTGAAAGCATCTAAGCGGGAAGCCCTCTTCAAGATGAGTTTTCCCTTTCTTTAAGAAATAAGATCCCATGAAGACTACATGGTTGATAGGCTAGATGTGGAAGAATAGTGATATTTTGAGCTGACTAGTACTAATAGATCGACAAATTAACTTATTTTTAAAATTGATAGTCACATTATCTTGTTTTCAACGAATGATTATGGTATAATACTTTTGTAGGTGACGATGGCAAAGTGGACACACCTGTTCCCATCTCGAACACAGAAGTTAAGCACTTTAACGGCGAAGATAGTGTAAGCGAAAATAGCAAGTTGCCTGCTTTTTTTTTATAAAAAAATATTCACTTTTTATATAAATTATTATATAATTAGTACATGGCGGTATTGGTGAAGTGGTTAACACACCAGATTGTGGCTCTGGCATGCGTGGGTTCAACTCCCACATACCGCCCCATTTTTTTAATCAAATGAATCCTTTGGGATTCTTTTTTTTTGTGTTTTTATATCTATCAATAGTTTTTTTATTTCATATTATATAGTGGGTGATATTTATGTTACTTGTTAATGCTCTTAAGAATGTTTTAATTGTTTCTTTAGCTAGTAGTATTATATCTACTAGTTTAATACAGCGTATTAAAGAAGAAAAATGTACTACTAAATATATTTGTTTTTATAGTTTCTTTATTTCTATAAGCGTTGGTATTCTTTTTAGTTTATGTTTTAGTGATTTAAATATTGTTTACTCACTTTGGGTAGGACTTATTAGTTTTATTGGAGCTGACGGTGTTTATAAGTTATTTGAAGATAAGATATTTATGAGTAATAGTTCTATTAATAATGTTATTAACATTGATAGGGAGGAATCAGATGAACTTTAGATATCCTGTTAATTATATTGCTATTACTACATATTTTGGAAGTGAACATAAAGGCATTGATTTAGGTTGGAGTGATATTTATGGAATGAATCAAAGAGTTTATGCTGCTGCGGATGGAATCATTACCAAAGTAAAGAAAGATGTTAAAGGAAATGATACAAGTTATAGGACTTATGGTAATTTTATTGAGATAGAACACTCTGGTGGATATAAGACATTTTATGCACATTTAAAATATGATTCTATTAAGCTTAATGTAGGTGATAAAGTAGTAATGGGAGAAGAAATAGCTCTTATGGGGGACACTGGATATGCTTTCGGAAACCACTTACATTATGAAATTAGTAAAGATAATAAAGAAATAGATCCTACTCTCTATACTTATGTTTATAGTGATCAGATAGTAACTAATAATCCAGAGGGTAAAGTAGGACTTTTATATTATGAAAAAGATAATTTAGATATAAATGAGCTTAAGAATAAAGTTAAACTTCTTGAGGAAGAGAATAATAGACTTAGAAATGAACTTAATAATTACTTATTTAAGTTTGATGCTTTTGTAACTTCTTTTTATAAAGTAAAACTATATGAAGGGGAAGAAATGATTATAAAAAAGAGAATTATAGATTAATACTATAATTCTCTATTGCTTTAGTTAAAGTTCTATGATTAATTACAAATATTATAGATGGATCATTTTCTTTTACTATAGTTACTTCTTTATCTATACTCATTAGAATACTTATATTTTTAAAGTGTTCTTTTTTTGTTATTTCTAGTTCATAGTTTTTACTTGGTATATTCTTTAAGTAATTAAGTCCTTTATTAAATGTTAGTTCATCTATAGTTATCTTTTTATCTAAGAATAATTCTGGAAGAGATAATACTTTTTCATTTTTAGATATGTATAATATATCTTTTATTTTATTTGTTTTTATTATTGTTTTGAATTCATTACATTTAATATTATAGTAAGAAAGTATTTCTTCTCTTTCTTTTGGTTTTACTTTATTCTTTTTTAGTATTTCTTCTAACTCTGATTTATTTAGTGCATATATTGGTAAATTGTTAATAACATTTACTTTATCTGTTAGAGATAGTTCATAACTTTGTTTATCTTGATTTTCTTTTTTATATATTTTCATTAGAGGAGTAGCTTTTTTAAATAATATTTTTGTTCTTTCTTTATAAAAGTCTACTTCTTCTTTTTTGTTTGTTACATAGAATTTAGCAGTTTGCATATTATTATTAACACTTTCGCCTGATAAAGCTACTGTACCTGCGGTCATGTTTATTTGATTAAATAATTCACTAGCGTGTCTTTTTACATAATATGGATTTATTTGACCAGTCATATAAAGAGGTAACCACGATGTTATTCCTATTATTATTTCTTCATATGGTCTATCTATGTTGTGTACTATGTTAAGGGTTAATCCTTTTTTTAGTATATATGTTAGACCTAGTACAAAGTTATTAGCAAAGTTAGTATCTCTGCTTGCTTCTAGTAAAGACATATTTGAATAGAAATATATGTCTTCTTTTGATTTAGACATTATTACTGCTTTAAGGGCATCTCTTTGAGAAGCTTTGTAACCTTCTAGTCCCATATAGCTTTTTGATTTTGGAAGCTCTATTGGAGTTGTGAATAGTTTTATTTGATCATATTTTATTTCTTTTATATATTTATTTAAATCAAATTTATCTATGGTATTTAATAGTTCATTTATTGAATCAGAATGTTTTGATTCTTTACTAAGTAGATATTCTTTTATCTTTTCAATATAGTTTTCATTCTTTTCTAGTTTATTAGGATTTAGGTTTAGTAAAGAGGCTACTGAAGCTTTGGATACTGGTGTATTAAATCTACTTGATATATATTTACCTACACTTATAGAAAATTCATTTAAGTTATGTGGTTTTCTTACTCCTTTTCTAATTTTAGATAAATAAGAAGAATCAAATCCTATGAATCTAGATATATCTGCTACATTGATTTTTAATTCTGTTATTAACTTATTAAAGTTAGTTTGAAAGTATAGAAAGTCGTCTTCTGAAGATATTATATTAAAGTCTTTTTCTAATTCTTTTTCATCTACACTTATATCTTTTTCTTTACTAATCTCTTTAATAGCATTAACTATCTTATCTATGCTTTCTTTATCTTTAGGGGTTCTAGTCCCATTTTTGTATCTACTTATAACTGTTTCTGATAATCCTGAAGAAGTTGAAATCTCTTTAGATGTACATGATAAAAGAGTCATGTATTTATCTAATATCTCATTAAACTCCATAATATCACCTAGTTTCATTTTAAAATACACTTACCAAAAAGTCAATGACAGTTGTCAAAAAAGTGTTTTTTTATAATTTGTTGTTTGCTATAATACATTTAACGAAAGGGAGGATTTTATGAAAAAAATCGTTAAAAGACTTTTAGGATACGTTTTATTATTTACTATGTTCTTTTATCAATTTAGTCCAGCTTTAATGATGGTTCTTAAAGCTGAAGGTAATGAACCTAGCAATGATATTACTATCCACTTTAATGGGGGCACTGATGGTGTTACTGTTAGTGGACACTCAGTTACTTACACAGTTGGTGAAACTAGTGTAGTTGCTACTTTTGATGAATCAATAGCAATTTCAAATGAAGCTATTGTTGTTGGAAGAAATGATTTAGGTGCTCTTACATTTAGTTTAACTAACTATGATAGTGAAAACATGCTTGTTAGAATAGCAGGCACTAATGACGGATATGGATCTAATTTGACCGTTGAAAATAATGTAGCTTCATTTGCAGGTGTTAATTCTCCTGATGAAATTGATTTGATTATTGAACCAAAACCTCAAAATCAGGGAAATCAAGGAGAAGATCCAAATTCTGGCCCTGTAGATCCAGGTAATGGGGGTCAACAATCTGAAACAATTCATGCTTGGGTTGATGGAGCAACTTATGTTGATCGTTCAAGTGTAACAGCTACCAAAAGAGTTGGTGAGACTGATTATACTATTTTAGTCTCTGTTAGTGGCGCTGATTTTAAAGAGGCAGAAGGATCTGTTTATATTGATGTAAATAGAAGTGAACTTGATAATGTAGAATTTACTCTAGATGGTGATTATGAAGAAAGATTATTTGAAGTATATGGATTTACCTCAAATGATGGAAGTAATTCTATGATTCTTCCAGTTGATGCTAATAGAAAATTTAAATTAGCAGGACAATTAGTTGATGATACACATATAGGTTTAAGAGATAGAACTCCAAATGTTAGATTGAATTTACAAGGAGACGCTTCTGGCGAAATATGTTATAGAATAGGTCAAGTAGAAACTTGTTTAAATTCAGATACATATATTCCTGTTGGAACTGAACTTACTATTTATGCTAAACCTGGAGAAGGCGTAAGCGTTGTTTATGCTGGCCTTCAAGAAAATGATAATACTGGAATGCATAATATTAATGCTGATACTGCTACATTAACTAGTGGGTATGCTTATACTATTAAAGCTAATACTGAGTTAATCTTTAGTGCAGACTTTAGAGGACAAGGTGGTAATCCAGGTCCTAATAATGGAGAAATGGTAGTATCTTTTGACGGAGCTACTTATGTAGATTCTACACATATTACTATTTTAAAAGCTAACACTAATGAATCTTATACACTTACTCTAAGTGGTGGGGAGTTTGTAGTAGATGGAGAAGGTAACGAAGCTCAAGTTAACATTCATGTTGGTGAAGGTGAACTTGATGGAATTACATTAACATTTGATAATACTTTCGATCCTAGTCAAATTGATATTATTATGGATGGAAATAGATATCAAGCTGATAATAATAGAAGTATTAAGTTATTTAGTAGAGATGGTGGATACCATTTCGGAATAGAAGAACACGTTAATGGGCCTCAATCATGTAGTGGTCCTAACTGCGTAGATACTACAGTTAATTATTACTTTAATGGTGAAGTTGCTGATGTTGTTATTAATAACTCAATGGTAATTTCTGGAGAAAATCATGCTCAACCTGAAGAAGTAAGGGATGGACAAGGTAATATTACTAAATATTATATTCAAGCTAATGAAAGAGTTGAAGATAGTGATGAAACTGTTAGCTTAACTGTTTCTACATTATTTATTAATTACTTTACTAAACTTGAAGTTAACGGAGTAGATTATTCAAATAGTCTTCCTAAAACTAAACAAGCTTTATTTGATGCATTCTTTATGCAAAGAACTAATGTTAATTTAGAAGTTGCTAAGAGTGATACTGGTTATACTATTTATACTGAAACAGTAGAAGCTACTGCTGATACTACTGCTGTAGGTAACTTCTTATGGACAACTAATCCAGATGAAAAATATCAAAGAGAATGTGTTATGGGGGATGGAGAACACTGTGATGAGTGGAGATACTTTACTGATAATGAAGGTAATAAAATAGTTAATGATGACTATGTTGATCATGCTACTTTAGAAATTCTTAGTGTTACATATAATGGCGTAACTAAGACTAAGGGTGAAGCTGGAACTGGATTTGATTTTAATACAAGTAATAATCAACAAGGTGCTACTTTACCAGTTGGTTCGATTATTACTGTTAGAATAACTCCTGATTATGGATATCAACTTACTGAGTTTACTATTAATGGCGGTGCATTTACTGCTACTAATGAAGTTGGTGTTTATACATTTGAAATTAAACCTGGTAACTTCCATTTAGGAGCTCATGTTACTAAGGTTGAAGATGAAGTAAAAGCTGAAAGCTCTAAAGTAAGTGAAGGAGCTATCACACTTAACAATAACTTAAGTGAAGGTAGTGCACAACTTACTGTTAATGATGCTAATATAGATTCAAATAAGATTAAAGGATTTGAAAATGCTGCTAAGGGTTATGAAGTTAAAAATGTTCTTGATATTGATTTATATCAAGTAGTTTACAAAGGAACAGATAACTCTAATGATGTTTGGTCTACTAAGATTAGTGAACTAAATAATAAAGCAACTATTTCAATTAAACTTGAAGAAGGCGTTAATGCTGAAGATATAGTTATAGTTCATAATATTCATGATGGAGAAACTTTTGAAATAATTCCAATTGATTCTTATGATCCTAAAACTAGAACAATTACATTTAAGACTAATAGTTTTTCTAACTTTGCTATAGCTACTAAAGGGGAAGATAATACACCAGTTACTGTTACTTATACAGTAGTATTTGATAATGAAGGTCTTCTTAGTGAAGTAGAAGTAAAAGAAGGTAAAACTGTTAAAGAACCTGCTGAACCAGTAAAAGACGGATTTGTATTTGTTGGTTGGCATGATTCTAAAGGAAATAAATTTGATTTCTCTACACCAATTAGAGATGATATTCAATTATTAGCTGTCTTTGATAAAGCATTTAGTCTAGCTCCTCAAGAGAGTAATAACTCTAATGATAAAGCTGCAGCTGAAGCTACTAATGAAGTAATTGTATGTATTCAAAAAGGTGAAGTTTCTGAGGAAGTAATTAATGAACTTGATCCAAATTTAGCTAGTGCTTTAGAAGATGCTAGAGAAAATAATAAAGCAATTACAGTTGATTTAACAACTGATACAGTTGATGAAGATCAAATAGATGAAGAGACTCTAGAAAAGATTAATGAAGCTGTTAAAGAAGATGAAGTAGTTCTTGGATTCTTTGAAATTGATTTAAATGTACTTGTTGATGGACAAGAAGTTGGTAAATTAACAAGACTAGAGAATCCTATTAAGATTACTGTAGATGCTAGTGATATGATTAAGGATCTACCTAAGACAAATGATGGATATACTAGAACTTATGTAGTTATAAGACTTCACAATGGTGAAACTGATATTATACCTGCTACATTAAATGCTGATGGTACAGTTGATTTTGTTACTGATAGATTCTCTACTTATACACTTGCTTATGTAGATATTAAGAACCCTAAAACAGGAGATTCAATTGTTTACTTTATAGTAATGCTTGGAGTATCTTTATTAGGACTTATTAGTACACTTCTATATAAGAAATGTAGTATTAAGATTGAAAAGTAAATAATAAAACTCCCCTAGTGGGAGTTTTTTGTATATAAGTGTAAAGTTTATAATTTAGATGAGAAAATTGCATGTAATTCCTGGTATAATTAGAGTGTTAAAGTATACCTAGAAAGGAGCATATTATGAAAAAGATTAGTTTAATTATATTTTCATTTGTTTTGTCTTTTGCTTTTAGTATGCACCTTTATGCAATAGAAGGGTATACTATTGATTCTGGTATTAATGTTAGAAGTGAAGCTAATGTTAATAGCACTGTTATAGATACTATAGTTCATATTCATACTACTTTAGATGTGGTTGAGAATAAACTTTATAATGTAGGTGATAGTAACTGTTCTAGTGGATGGTATAAGATTAATTATAAAGGTTCTGTTAGATATATATGTGGCCTTTATGTTTCTATTGGTAAGACTCCAGGTACTGGTGGTAGTGGAGAAGTAATTATTAATACTGAAGAATATGAAGCTAGAATTGGCGCTGTTAGTGTTTATGTTAGAAAAGAACCAAGCTATAATGCTGATGGAGTAGTTTTACTTCCTGGAACTAATATTACAGTTTTAAAAGAAGGTATTAAAGAAATTGGTACTAGTAAGTGCCCTGGTACATTTGATTATATAAGATACTATGATAATAAAAATGGTTATGTGTGTTCTACTTATGTTAATAAGAAAGAAAATATAATTGCTAGTGATAGTGAGTATGAAGCATTTTTAAAGACTAAAGGTTTTCCTGATACATATATTCCATATTTGGTATATCTACATAAAAAACATCCTACATGGACATTTAATGCTATTAATACTAATTTATATTGGGAAAATGTTATTAATGGTGAAGAAAATAAACAATTAATTCAGACTAATGTTGCTTCTTATGTTAAGAATTTTAATGCAATTGAAGGTAATGATTGGTTTCATAGTACCAATGCAGTTAATGCTTTCTATCTTGATCCTAGAAACTTCTTAACTGAAAGATTTATATTTATGTTTGAAAATTTAGGTTATATATATGATAAAGAAGAAACTACTTCTACTGAAACTAATAATAGTGAAGGAGAAGAGGCCACTCTTAATTTAACAAAGAGTGGTGCTAATAAAGATAGTGCACAAACTATAAAATATTATAATGCTATTGCTTCCTTGTTTGGTAATAGTCATTTGGGTACTGAAGAGTATATATATGATTATATTGATGCTGGATTTAAGTACAAGGTTAGTCCAACACACTTAGCAAGTAGAAGCGTTATTGAAGGAATGCTTGATGCTAATTATTCTGCAGTAAGTGGTAAAGAGACTAGAACTTATGATGGACATTCTCTAAAGGGTTACTATAATTTATTTAATATAGGTTCATTTAATGATAATTATACTAATGGTTCACCTGTTTTAAGAGGACTTGCTTATGCTTGTGGACCTGCTTGTACATTCAATAATACACATGGAAGACCTTGGGATTCAATAGAAAAAGCAATCTATGGTGGAGCTGAGTATATAGCTTCTGGCTATATAGCAGCTGGACAAAACACACTTTATTTTGAAAAGTTTAATACTTCTCCTACTAGTGATGTTGATCCTTATACAAATCAATATCAGACTAACGTACTTGCTCCTTGCCAAGAAGGAGAAAAGAACTATGAATCATATGTAGATAATAACTTACTTGAAGAAGAGTATATCTTCGATATTCCAATTTATTTAAATATGCCTGATATAGTTTCTCTTCCATCTGTTGCTAGCACTATTAATACATTAAGTGCTATTAAGATTGATGGAAAAGTTATTAGTGGTTTTGATAAAGATATTTTAACTTATAGTATTAAAGTTAATAATACATTAAATACTATTAATGTTAGCGCTACTAAAGACGATGTTAAGTCTAAAGTTAGTGGTGAAGGTGTTATTACTTTAAGTGAAGAAGTTACTACTTTCTCATTAGAGGTTACTAGTGAAAGTGGAGTTAAGAGAACATATACTATTACTGTTACTAAGGTGGAAGACGCTACTAGCGTTGATGATATTCTTGCTAATTTATCATTTAAGAATGATAGTGAAGTATTATTTAACATTAAGCCTAATATGACAGTAGCTGATATGGAAGCTACTATTAAGAATCAAAACGAGAATGCTTCTATAAGTGTTAAGACTTCTGATAATAAAGGTGTTGAATCTAAAGAAAAACTAAGAACTGGATATATAATTCAAATTGTAACTATAAGTGGTGATACTAAAGAGTTTACTATTAGTATTATGGGAGATACTTCAGGTGATGGAGTTATTACTATATTAGATTTATTAAAAGTTCAAAAACATATTTTAAATTCTAGTAAACTTTCTGGAGCTTATTTAAAAGCTGCTGATACTAATGGTGATGGAATTGTTACTATATTAGATTTATTAAGAATTCAAAAAGTTATTAAGAATGAATTAGCATTCTAAGGAGGAAAATATGAAAGGAATAAAAAGGATTTTATTATTAACAACACTTTTAATTAGTGCATTTGTTTTTACAAAGGAGTTAGATGCCGCTAGTGGATACATTCAAGTGTATTCAAGTAGAAACTCACTTGTAGTTGGTGGAACTTTCACTGTAGATGTTACTATTTCTTCTAGTGCACCTCTAGGTTCTTGGGAATACACTATTAGTTATGATAGTTCAAAACTAAGATTAACTAGTGGGCAAGCTTCAGTAGTAGATTATGGTGACGGCTCTATTAAGAGTAAGACATATTCTTATACTTTTAAAGCTATAGCTTCTGGTGCTAGTACAGTTACTGTTAAATCTTATAATGCTTATGCATGGGATGAGAGTAAAATGAGCTTATCTTGTGGTAGTGAAAGAATAAGTGCTATTACACAAGCTGAGTTAGAAGCTAGTTACTCAAAGAATAATAATTTAAAGAATATTACTGTATCAGCAGGAAGTTTATCTCCAGCATTTTCTTCATCAGTTCTTAACTATACTGTTAATGTAGGTTCTAATGTTGAAAAGATTACTATTAATGCTGAAAAGGAAGACAGATATGCTACAGTAACTGGTGGTGGAGAACATTCTCTTAGTGAAGGGGATAACAAGTTTGATATTAAGGTTACTGCAGAAAATGGTAGTGTTAAAACATATACAGTTACTGTTAAAGTAGAGGACAAGAACCCTGTTACTAAAGAATTAGATGGTAAAACATATACTGTTATTAAGAGAGCTTCATCTATAAAAGTTCCTGAGACATATTCTTTAACAGTTATAAAAATAAATGATATAGAAGTTCCTTCTTTATATAGTGAAGTTACTAATATGACACTTCTTGCTATGAAGGATTCTGAAGGAAAAGACTACTTATTTGTTTATGATAAGAGTAGTGATACTATTTCTAATTATAATGAAGTTAAAAGTGATAGTGCTAGATTTTATATTACCAAGTGTGATAAGGTACTAGAAGGTTACAAAGAAACTATGACTACAATAGGAGAATATACTGTTCCTGTTTATACTTCAAGTAAATATAATAGTACTTTGGTATGCGCTCTTAATATAGAGACTAATACTAGTGATATATATTTTTATGACAAAGATAATAACTTCTTTAGTAAGTATAATGATTCTTATGATAAAGTAATAAATGATCTTAATAAGACTAATAAGAACTTCTTATATATTATTATAGGCGTTGGCGGTGAAGCTCTTCTTATGACTATTATTTTAATAGTAGTACTTATTAAAAAGAATAAACTTAAGAAGAAAGTAATTGCTATAGAAAGTGCTATTAGTGAGAAAAAAGATAAAAGAAAAAAGAAGGAAGAAGTAGTAGAAGAAAATTAAAAATACTTCTTCCTTTTCTTTACTTTAGTAGTGAAAATTAGTATAATAAACTTTAGGAGAATAAAAAATGGAGAAGTTGAAAATTTACAAAATATTTGGAATTATTATTAGTGTTTTATCTACTTTATGTGTAGGTGCTGCAATATACTTTGTGTATCTTCTACATAAGATAGAAACATTTTATAGAATTATGGGAAGTGTACTATTAGTATTATTTTTAATAGTAATAGTTTATTCAATTATAGAGAGTATTATATCTAGAAGAAAAGCTAAGTTCTTTGTATCAATTAGCTTTGGTATTGTTCTTTCTTTAGTAGCTGCTGCTACTGCAACTGTTATTGGTGTTGTTTATAGTAAACTTGATAGAATGAGTAATACTAGTGATGAAATCATTTATAAGACTGTACTTCTTTCTTTAGAAGATAAAGGTGCTATTAATGAAATTAGTGGTTTAAAGATAGGTATTGTTGATAATGAAGAAGATTATGTTCAAAATGTTCTTCCTTTGGAAGTTATAGAGAAGAATGAACTATCTAAAAATAATACTATTTCTAAGATAAGTGACGCTATTACTTTAATGAATATGTTCTTAAATAAAGAATTAGATGCTATTTTTATTAGCCCTAATTATAAAGAGATGTTTAAGAAGATAGATGGATATGATGAGAATACTTCTTTTGTTGAAATAACTACTTATTCTAAAAAGTATGAAAAGAAAGAAATATTAGATGAGGATGAAATAGTAGAAGCAAGTGAGATTACTAAGCCATTTACTATACTTCTTTTAGGAGTAGACTCTGATGACGAGATAATGGACCCTAATGCATCATTTAATGGTGATACTATTATGGTTATTGCTGTTGATCCTGCTACACTTCATGTTACTATGTTCAGTATCCCAAGAGATACTTATGTTACCATGGGATGCGGTGGAAATATTACTAAGATAAATGCTGCAACATGGGGCGGAACATATTGCATGGTTAAGACTGTTGAAAAGTTAACAGGTATTAAGATGGACTATTATGTTAATATTAACTTCAAGGGTGTTGTTGATTTAGTTAATGCTCTTGGTGGTGTTACAATAGATGTTCCTATGGACTTTTGTGAGACTGATTCTCATAGATGGGGAGGCGTTTCTCAGATATGTTTAACTAAGGGTGTTAAACATTTAAATGGAGAACAAGCTTTAGCTGTTGCAAGACATAGAAAAACTCTTCCTACAGGAGATTTCCAAAGAGGACAAAATCAACAAGTTGTTGTTGAAGGAATGTTTAATAGCTTAAAGAATATTAAGAGTGTAACTGACTTCTATAATGTACTTGATACTGTTAGTAAGAATATAGAAACTAACATGTCTACTAATGAAATGTTATCTTTATATAATTTCATGAAGGAAATACTAGTTAAGAGTGGTGATGTTAAACCTAATATTACTAAAACTTATTTAACTGGGTATAGTTTAATGGATTGGACAGGTTATTATGATACTTATACATTCCAATATTATAGACATAGTTTAAATTCTATTGTTAATGCTCTTAAAGTTAATTTAGGACAAGCTACAAAAGCTGAGATTAAAAAGATTAACTTTAGTATTAATACTCCTTATGAAAGAGAAATTGTTGGTTATGATTTTACACCTGAACCTTATAAAGTTCAGATGAAAGACTTACAAGATTTAAAACTTGAAGTTGCTAAGAGCTGGGCTGAAAGTGTAGGACTTGTTGTTACAGTTAAATATAATGATTGTCCTTGCAAACCTTTCTATCATAACGGATATGTTCTTCATCAAAGTATTCATAAAGGAACTTTACTTGAAAGAGTATCTAATAGATTAACTTTAGAGGTTGCTAGACTAGATGACGAAGCATGTGCTTTAGAGCTTGCTAATCAAAATAATAGTAGTAGTACTGATCCGGGTGACAGTAATACTGATAATACTGATAATAATCAGACTACTATTCCAGATAACAATACTACTCCTGAAAATTCAGGGACTTCTAATGGAGGCAGCGAAACTCCTGATACAGATAATAACGATAATAATAACTCTGGTAATGAAAATAATACCGATGGAAATAACTAAGGCCTAAAGAGGCCTTTTTTCTTGACTGAAAGAGTAAATGATACTAAAATTATATTTGATGGATAACTATCATCAAAGGAGATATTATGAACTTATTAAAGATTAATTTTTATGTAAATACTTATAACGTTTTCTTGATTGTTTTAGTAACATTTGTAGCGTCATTTTTATTTACTATTTTAGCTAAGAAAGTGGCTAATTATATAGGAGCTATGGATATTCCTAATGCTAGAAGTGCACATACTAAACCTACACCTTTATTAGGTGGTCTTGCTATTTTCCTATCATTTCTTTTAGGATATATATTATTTGCTCCTGAAAGTACTTTAATGCTTTCAATTCTTATATCATCATTTTTAATACTACTTCTTGGTATATTTGATGATTTAAAACCAATTAAAGCTAGAAAGAAGTTTATTATACATTTTATAATAGCAGCAATTATAGTTTTCTATGGAGGACTTAAGCTTGAAACTATTGATATATTTGGATGGGTTATTAACTTTGGCGTACTTTCTCCATATGTTACTATGCTTTTAATAGTAAGTACTATTAACGCTATTAATCTTATAGATGGTCTTGATGGATTATGTGCAGGTATTTCTAGTATTTATTTCTTAACTATAGGCGTTATTGCTTTAATTCTCAATAAACTAAGTGGATTAGATATTGTTTTATCATTTATTATGCTAGGAGCTACTTTAGGATTCTTAGCACATAATTTCCCACCCGCAACTATATTTATGGGAGATACTGGTAGTACATTTATTGGACTTATGATAAGTGTTATTATGCTTTTAGGATTTAAAGCAGTTACTCTTTCTTCATTAGTAGTACCACTTGTACTTTTACTTCTTCCAATTATGGATACATTATTTGCTATTATTAGAAGAACAGTTAATAAAAAACCTATTGGTGAAGCTGATAAGGAACATATTCATCATCAACTTTTAAAGAGATTTTCTACAAAGAAAACTATTCTTGTTATATATGCAGTAGATATTGTATTTAGCGTTGTTAGTATTTTATACGCTATTGGACAAAAGAAAGAGTTAATATTCTTCTATATATTCTTATTATTTATACTTTTATTCTTAGTATTTAAAACTAATGTTATTTTTGCTAAGAAAGATATTAAAGAAAATAAAAAAGCACTATCTAAATAATGATAGTGCTTTCTATTGGTTTATGATCTGATTGAGTAGTATCTATTGCTTTAAAGTCTAGTATTTTTGCATCTTTTGATACTAATATATAATCTAGTCTTTTTTTAGGATTATCTGATGGGTATGTTAAGAATACTTCTCTTGCCATTGTATCTGTATCTATTAGATATTCTTTTATTTTGCTTATTAGTTCTTCTTCTGGTGTCATATTTAAGTCACCTATTAGTATACATTTTTTATCTTCTATATTCTTAATAGTTGCTTTTGTGGCATTTATTTGCTCTCTTTTATTAAGTCCAAAGTGAGTAGATAATACTGTTACTCCTTTTATATTTGCTCTTATAATACATCTTCTTTGATAGAATCTTTTTCCTAGTCTAATAAGAGGATACTTTATTTTTACTATTTGAGGATTTTCTATTGGATATTTAGATAAAAGAGCATTTCCATATTCAATACCTTTTATTTTTGTAGCTTTTCCAAAAAAATAATTATAGCCTAGTTTATCTGCAATTATTTTAGCTTGGTTTTCTCCATTATTATATCCTTGTCCATAAACCTCATTTAATGATAATACATCTGGATTTATTTCTTTTATGACTTTTATTAGTCCATCATAGTCTATTTCATTAGTTATATAGTTCTTAGCGTGAAGTATATTATAATTCATTACTTTTAATTTCATAGTTTCACCTATTATATAATATCATAATTTTCTTTAATTTTTAATGATATTTGATATAATTAAGTTAGGTGATTTCATGAAAGTTAATATATTAATGCCTACATATAATGATGCTGATAGTATTTGTGAGACTTTAGATTCAGTCAAAAATCAAACATATACTAACTATCATTTAACTATAGTTATTGATGGAAGTTCTGATAATACTATAGAGGTATTAAAAAAATATATAGAAGATAATAATATGGCTGATAAGATTAGTTATATTTATCAGGAGAATAAAGATCAATTAAATGCTCTTAAGAATGGTTTTAGTAAGTTAAAAGATAAAAATGGTTTAATTTATATACTTCATTCGGATGATTTATTTAATAATGAAAATGTTCTTAAAGATGCAGTTAACTATTTTGAAAATAATAAAGATGTAGACGCTATTATGGCGGATTTAAATATTATTAATGGTGAATCTACTTTAGTAGGTGTTCAAAAGGTTAGAAAGTATAAGAAGAGTGAAAGATTAATAGCTCTTCAAGGTTTATGGCTTGGTAGAAATTTACTAGTTGATTTTGCTTTTTGGAAATATGAAGTATTTGCTAAATATGTTTTTAATAATTATTTAACTTGGAATACTCCTGCTTGGCTTAATTTAGATTGTGAGTTATTAAATATTAAAAAAGTAGATTTTCCTTTTATTAAATATAGAGTATTTGAAGAAAACTATATAAATAGTGAAATAGGCGTTATTAATGTTTTAAATGGTGAACTTAGAACTGAGCTTAATATTTTATATAGATATAATATTCCTATGTTTAAAGTGCAGTATTTTTTATTTAGAGCATTTAATAAATTAAAGCTTCCTTATAGAGTTATTTATTCTAAAAAAGAACAAAGAAATATATATAAAGTAATTAAATTTTTAATTAATAAAAGAATTAAGGATGAAGATATAAGTAAATATCCATATTATGAATCTATTTTAAATTTCTTTAAGAATTATAATACTAATGAAGTAGTAAATCTTTATAATGTTAATGAAAAAGAAGTTTATTTAGGAAGTGATATGCGTAGCTTTAATAAGAAGATGCTTAAAGGAGAACTTTCTAATTTCTATTATGATTTATTTAATAAGATGAATGATGGATTTAGTACTGTTCAAACTGATAAAGATAGTTATCCTAATGTAGTTAATATACTTAAGTTTATGGGTGTTTATGACTACGTTAAAATACATGTTGATTAAAAGCCTTTTGGCTTTTTTTCTTGGTAATATTTTGTTATAATGTTTATACATAGGTGATAATATGAGGACTAAGAATTCTCTTAAAAATATAATTTCAGTAGTTGTTTTTAATCTAATTATTGGAATACTTGGTTTTATTAAAGTTAAAGTTTTTGTAGGAGGACTTACTGACGATATTTACTCTGTACATCAACTTTTTTATCAGATATTTGGCTATTTAACTATAGCAGATATTGGGTTTGGACTTGTACTTAATAAAAACTTTTATGAAGCTTTTGCTAAAGATGATAAGAAAATAATTAATAAAATTTATTCTACTAGTAGGAAGTTTTATAATATCATTGGTATATTTATGATGGCTTGTGCTTTAGTTATAAGTTTCTTTGTTAGTTATTTAACTAAAGCTAATATAGATAATTCATATTTACAATTGATATTTATTATATTTATTTTTAGAAATGTACTTGATTATTTTTTTGTTGCACCTAGATTTGTTATGGATGCTGATCAAAAGAATTATAAGATTAACTATTTACTTAAGAGCGCTAAGATACTTGAAATAGTTAGTGAAATAGTACTTGTTTTATTAAAAGTTAATTATGTATTTATTTTAATTCCTGGTATATTTATTACTTTATTTTTTGATTTATATATTAATAGAAAAGTGTATAGAGAATATCCATTCCTTCATAATGATAAGTCATTTGATAAAGAGTATTTAAATGGCACTAAAGATTTAATAAGTCTTAAGTTAACAGGTCTTGCTAATTCTAATACTGATATTATTTTATTAAGTGCTTTTGTTAATCCTATTAGTGTTATTATTTATACATCTTATTCTTATATTACTAAGTTTGTATCTGATACTATATTTGTAGCTGCTAGCGCTATTACTCCTAGTTTTGCTAACGTTTTGAATAAAGAAGGAGAAGAAAAAGCTTATAGTGTATTTAAAGAAATAAATATTTTCTTCTTATTTATTGCATCTTTTTCATTTATTATGCTTTATACATTTTTAAATAATCTTATTATTCTATGGATAGGTAGAGAATATTTAGCTAGTAATTTAGCTGCCATACTATTTTGTTTAATATGTTTTTATAATATTGCTAATAGAAGTTTTGTTATTACTATTAACAGTAAGGGATTATTTAAAGAGACTAAAGCTATAATGATGGTGGAAGCTATTTTAAATATAATTTTATCACTTTTATTAATTAAGAAATTATCTTTAGTAGGAGTTCTTTTAGGTACTGTTGTTGCTAGTTATACTACTACATTTATTTATGAAGCATTTTATCTTCATAGAAAGGTATTTAACAAGAATATACTTAAATACTTTATAACATATTTTAGTGTGCTTGCTTTATCTTTTGGATGTATATACGCTCTTAGTTTATATAATTTTCCTATTTATAATGTTATTAGTTTTATAGGATGTGTGTTAATAATTTCAGTAGTAGTTGCTTTGTTCTTATTTATATGCTTATTTATTATGTTTAAAGAGTTTAGAGATTTAGTAGATAGGGGATTATTGCTTTTAAAAGGGAGGAAAAAATGAAAAAGATTAAAGATTATATATTAGATAAAGATTTAATTCTTAAATTAATGTTTATTCTTATAATTATTAATCCTATATTAGATTTTTATTGGTTATTTTTACCTAAGGTTATAGATGTTCTTCATTTTTCACCTTCAACTATTATTAGAACAATTATGGTTGCTTTAATAGCTTTAATGTTTTTATTAACTATTAAGAAGGGAAAATTAACTAAATGGTATTTTGTTTATTTTGGATTAATAGTTGCTTATGCACTGGCACATCATTTTAACGCTATTGATTTTACTGCTTTTTATCCTGAAAGACTTAATTATAGTACTATTAATGAACTATTTTATGTTATTAGAATGAGCATGCCTATGTGTTTAATAATAGTTTTATCTAACTATAAGGTAAGTGATGATAAAACTAATAAAGTACTTGCTATTACTACTTTAATAGTTTGCGCTACTATAGTGTTTACTAATTTATTTAAGATTTCTAAAGCAAGTTATACAGATGAGTTTATTTATGACAATGTTATTTGTTGGCTTAAGAGTGGACACTGTGGACTAAGTTTTAGACAACTTGCTTCTAGGGGATTATTTCAAAGTGCCAATTCGATAAGTGCTCTTTTATTAATGCTTCTTCCTATTAATATTTATTATTTTATAAAGAAGAGTAATTTAGTAAATTCACTTACTATTTTATTTAGTTTATTAGCTATGTATTTACTAGGTACTAAAGTAGGAACATATGGTTTCTTGCTTGCTTGTATTATTTCAGTAATTATATATTTAGTTTTTGTTATTATTTATAAGAGTATTAAGTTTAAAGGATATACATTTTTCTATTTATTAGGATTAATTGGCTTATTTGTTCTTATTCTTCCTTATAGTACTATGTATATGAGAATGCAAGTAGATAAGGATTTAAAAGATGACAGGGCTTATTTAGAGGAGATTAATAGGCAAGCCTTAGAAGAAATGGATAACAATATTAAATCTTTTGTAAAAGAAAATTATCCAGATAAATATAATGAGAATTATACTTATATTGATAATATGAATATTATGAGTTTTAATGAAAAAGCAGATTTATTAGTTCCTTTTTTACTAGAGAATTATAATAATTTTAGTATTAATGATGAATTTATAGTTTTCCATTATCCGTATTGGGTAGATCCTGAAATGTGGTATAAAGTATTTCATGAAGACTATATGAATAGAGTTAATAATAGATTTTTAGAGACTACTTTCTTAAAGAGAGTTAAGGAAGTTAATAATAAGAAAAGTGATGAATTTTTAGGTATTACTTATGTAAGACAAGGTAAAATATTTACTTTGGAAAGAGACTTTGTTTCTCACTATTATACACTTGGATATATAGGAGTACTTCTTCTATTAATGCCTTATGTTTTTGTTATAATCGCCAGTGCTGCTCATGAGCTAATGCATATTAAGAAAGTAAATCCTAAAGTAGTATATTTCTTACTTGGAATTGGACTTTGTGTATGTGCAGGTTTCTATTCGGGTAATGTACTAGATTCATTAATGGTATCACTAATACTTGCATATTTGTGTGCAGTAGTGTTAAATGAAAGTTTTGGAGGAAAATATGGAGAATAAAATACCTAAGAAAATCCATTATGTTTGGGTTGGAGGAAATGAAAAATCAAGTGATATAAAAAGATGTATGGCTTCTTGGAAAGGTAAAGTAGATGGCTACGAAGTTATAGAGTGGAATGAGAGTAATTTTGATATAAATGCCCATCCATTTTGTAAGGCAGCATATGAAGCTAAAAAATGGGCCTATGTTAGTGATTATATAAGAGCTTATGTTCTTTATAATGAAGGTGGAATATATTTAGATACTGATATTATTCTTCTTGATAACTTTGATAAGTTTTTAAATAATCGCGCTTTTGTTGGATTTGAAAATGATACTCATCCTTTTACTGCTGCTTTTGGAGCAGAAAAGCATCATCCACTTCTTAAGAAGATGCTTGATTATTATGATAATTTAGATTCATATAATTTTGATTTTAAGAGTAATAATACTATTTCAGTCAGTGAAATCTTAATTAATGATTTTGGTTGCAAAGTGGGTGGAGAAGAGCAAATTCTTAAAGAAGATATTAAAGTATATAGAGATACAGTTCTTTGTAATCCTTCTAAAGAATCAGTAGCTATTCATATATTTACTGGCACTTGGCTTGTTAATAAAAAAAGTCTTAAATATAAAATAACTAAGTTCTTTAAGCTTAGATTAACTACTAGAAGAAGAGCTGGTCTTTATCAAAAATTAATAAGAGGAAGATAGGATTATCTTCTTTTTATTTTATTATCTATATGTTATAATTATTTAGGAAGATGATTAATTCATGGAGGTTTTATATGATTAAAGTATTAAGCATTTTTGGAACAAGACCTGAAGCTATTAAAATGGCTCCTCTTGTTAAAGAACTTGAAAGAAGAAGCGAAATAGAAAGCGTTGTATGTGTTACTGCTCAGCATAGAGAAATGCTTGATCAAGTATTAGAAGTATTTGATATTAAGCCTGATTACGATCTTAATATCATGAAACCTGGACAAACTCTATCTGAAATTACTTCAAGAGTATTAAGCGGACTAGAGTATGTTATTAAGGATGTTCAACCTGATATAGTACTTGTTCATGGAGATACTACTACATCATTTGCTGGAGCTTTAGCTGCATTTTACGCTCAAACAGCTGTAGGGCATGTTGAAGCTGGTCTTAGAACTTATGATAAATATAGTCCTTGGCCTGAAGAAATGAATAGACAAATGGTAGATTGCATGTGTGATATGTATTTTGCTCCTACTGAACTTAGTAAGGAAAATTTACTTTCTGAAGGAAAAGATGAAGATAAAATATATGTAACAGGTAATACTGCTATAGACGCTATGAACACTACTATTTCACACGATTATAGTCATGAAGCATTTAATTTTTTAGATGATAATGATAAATTAATTTTATTAACAGCACATAGAAGAGAAAATTTAGGAGAGAATATGAGAAATATTTTCACTGCTGTTAGAAGAATAATGGATAATACAACTAATTATAAAGTTATTTATCCTATACATTTAAATCCTAAAATTAGAGAAATTGCTAATGAAATATTTGAAGGTTGTAGAAAAGTTAAAATAATTGAACCACTTGATGTATTTGATTTCCATAACTTTGAAGAAAAAGCATATCTAATTATGACTGATAGTGGTGGAATTCAAGAAGAAGCACCTTCTTTAGGTAAACCAGTTTTAGTTTTAAGAGATACAACTGAAAGACCTGAGGGAATTAAGGCAGGTACTTTAAAATTAGTTGGTACTAATGAAGATGTTATATATGAAGAAGCAATGAAACTTCTTACTGATGAAGAAGAATATAATAAAATGGCTCAAGCTAAGAATCCTTATGGAGACGGGCATGCTTCTGAGAGAATAGCAGATGCTATTATAAAGAAATTTGGAAATAAATAAAGCAGATTATATCTGCTTTTTTTGTTAAGTATTAAGTAAAGTACTTTTTTCTTGCTTTTTCAATAGTTTGTGGTATAATACTTTGTACTCGGGGGAGTGTATGAAAAAGATAACTATAATTAATGATCACCTAGCTGTAGGTGGCATTGAACAGTATATATCTAGTTTATCTTCTATGCTTGAAGAAAACTATGATATAGATATTTTGGTTGGATACCGCTTTAATGATATACCTTCGTATCATATTAGTGCGAAGAATAACATTATTTACCTTGTAGAGCGTCCATATAATCAAGATTTAATCGATAGGCTTAGAAGAAGAAAAAAATACTTTAAATATATCGAAGCTTTACTATGGAAATTAAATGTTAAATGGATAAAGATGAGAAATGAGATAAGAGCTATTAAGAGAATTGATAGTGATTATATTATTACTACTAGAATATTTGATGCATTTTTAGTTAGTTTATTTGCTAAGAAAAGGGGTATTAAGAAGATAGCAATAGATTTTTATTATCCTACTAAGATGCATGAGATACTTCTTAACTGGGCTACTTTTGCATATAGCAAAGTTATTGTTTTAAATGAAGAAGTTAAGAATATTTATAGAAATAGATTTAAGAATAAAGTATTTGCTATTAATAATTTTATTAACACTGATGTTGAATATATAAGTGATTTAAATAATAAGAATATCTTATCTGTTGGTAAGCTTTCTAAGAATAAAGGATTTTATGATTTACTTAAAATAATGGATATTCTTGTTAAGAAAGATGATGAAATTAAATTATTTATTATAGGTGATGGTAAAGAAAGTAGATCTTTAAGAAATAAAGTAAGAGAAATGCATCTAGAAAAGAATGTTATTTTTACTGGTTTCTTAAATCAATTTGAAATTGAAGATTATATGCTTAATTCTAGTGTATACGCTATGTGTACTAAGAATGAGAATTATGGCATTAATCTATTAGAAGCAATGAATTATGGACTTCCTGTATTTGCTTTTGATAGTGCTCAAAGTGCACAGAAGCTTTTAAAAGATGGAAGTGGTATTCTTGTTGCTAATAGAGATATATATGAATATGCTGATAGATTATACAGAATGCTTCATAATAAAAAAATGAGAGATTTCTATAGTGATAGAAGTCTAGAAAAAGTTCAAAACTATTCTATTACTAAAGCTAAATATGCTTGGATTAATATGCTGGAGGAGCTTGGTTTAGGTAGATAGGAAAGGAGAATAAATATGAAGAGTTATCTTTTAAGAATTCAAGATAATAAGCATGATGATTTTGTCCGTTTTATGAATGATTATGAGATCGTTGAAAATCATATGTTTAACAATGGTATTATTAAGATACTTGTTAATGAAAACTGTGTTGCACTAGAGATTGATTCTGAAAAAATGCAAAATATAATACTTGGCATGATTGATGAGTATGCAAAGCAAAATTTCACTGAGAATACTGCTACTTGTATAAGAGTTGATAAAGATGATTATATTGAAATTAAAGAGTTATTAAGACATGAATTTGATAGAATTATTAGAAGCATTAGTAAAGATGATTATCTTAAAATTATTAAAGGTTCTAGACGTGTTTATGACAGTACTTTCTTTAAAAATTTAATTCTTTCTAAGTTTAGTGTTACTGATTATTTTGAAAGGGTAGCTAATGTAGGTTTTACTTGTGATGGAAATGTTATTTATAGGGGCGATGTTCTTACTAATTTAACTGACGCAATTGATGAGTTTTCATATCCTTTATTTGATGAAAATGCCGCTATTATTAATAGATTAGCTAATTTAGCTGGCGTGTTTATTAGTCAATATAATAAAGATATTATACTTAATAACGCTTGCACTGAAATAGTTATTTATGATAACTATGATATAGCTCTTTCTAATTATGTAGTTAATGATAATACTAAAAAGAGAATGAATGAAATAGGTAATAAAGAAGTTGTATATGTAGCAGATATATATGATAGTTTATCTGAAGAGAGTAGAAGTAAGATAGATGAAGAGGAAAGAGAATCATCTACTAATTATGGACCTGAAACTACTAAATTCTATAAGTTATGTGAAAGATATGCACATAATGAAAGTAATTTTAAAGAAAATCCAGATGAATTTAATAGATTACTATCTAATTTAGTGTATGCTAATAGGTTAACTAAGAAATAAAAGCACGAATGTGCTTTTTTCTTTTTATAAAATGATTTATAATTAATATAGGTGATAATATGAAAGAGTTAAAGGTAATGGATGGTAATGAAGCTTGTGCTTTAGCTAGTTATAATTTTACTGAAGTAGCTAGTATTTATCCTATTACTCCTAGTAGTCCTATGGCAACACTTACTGATAAGTGGTCTAGTGAAGGTAAAATGAATCTATTTGGTTCAAGAGTATATTTAGAGGAGATGCAAAGTGAAGCAGGTAGTAGTGCTGTGTTTCATGGTTCTTTACAAGCAGGAAGACTAACTACTACATTTACTTCTAGTCAAGGGCTTCTTTTGATGATTCCTTCTATGTATAAAGTTGCTGGTGAACTTCTTCCAGGAGTAATGCATGTTGCTGCTAGAAGTTTATCTACACATGCTCTTTCAATATTTGGAGATCATCAAGATATTTATGCTACTAGAAGTACTGGTTTTGCTATGCTTTCTAGTTCTTCTGTAGAGGATGCTTATAATCTTGCTTTAGTAGCTCATTTAAGCGCTATTAAATCAAGTGTTCCTTTTATGCATTTCTTTGATGGTTTTAGAACAAGTCATGAAATTAATAAAATTAGTGTATTAAAAGAAAGTGAAATTAAACCTTTAATAGATGCAAAAGCTTTAAAACTTTTTAGAGATAGAGCTATTAATTTGGGTAAACCTATTACTAGGGGTACTAGTGAAACAGAGGAAGCTTATTTTGAAAATACTGAAGCTAGAAATGGTATTTATGATATAGTTGCTAATACTGTAGCTTATTATATGGATAAGATTAATGAACTTCAAGGAACTGATTATAAACCTTTCAATTATTATGGAGATAAAAATGCTACTCATGTTATTGTGGCTATGGGAAGTGTATGTTCAACTATTAAACTTACTATAGATGAACTTTTAAAACAGGGAGAAAAAGTTGGACTTATTACTGTTCATTTATATAGACCATTATCTGTTAGTCATTTTCTTGATGTTCTACCTAAGACTGCAGAAAAGATTACAGTACTTGATAGAACTAAAGAAGCAGGATCTTTTGCCGAACCACTTTATCTAGATGTATGCGCTATGCTTAAGGGAGAAGATATTGAGATAGTCGGTGGAAGATATGGACTATCTAGTAAAGATACTGCTCCTAAAGAAATAGCTAGTGTATTTGATAATATGAATAAACATAAGATGAAAGATCATTTTACTTTAGGTATTATAGATGATGTTACTGATACTAATTTAGAAGTTAAAGATGATTTTGTTATTAGTAAGAAGTTTAAAGAAATTAAAGTATTTGGTTTTGGTTCTGATGGAATGGTTAGTGCTTCTAAGAATATTTTAAAAGTATTAGGTACTAATGAAGAAACATATGTACAAGGATATTTTGAATATGATTCTAAGAAAAGTGGAGGAGTTACTATTTCTCATCTAAGAGTAGCTTCTGAAAAAATAGATGCACCATTTTATTTAACTAATCCTAATTTAGTAGTAGTTACTAAAGATTCATATTTATCTAAGTATGAAGTATTATCTAGTATAAGAGATAATGGAATACTTTTAATTAATACAGATAAAACTGGAGAAGAGTTTAATAGATTAATTAAGAACAGTACTAAAGAGATTATTAAAGAAAAGAATATTAAAGTGCTTGTTTGCAATGCTATGAAAGTAGCTAATCAATTTAATCTTAAGGGTAAGATTAATAATATAGTTTCTTATTATATTTTAAAAATGCTAGGCGCTAATGATGATGATTTAAACAGATTTAAAGAGTATATTACAAGAAGTTATATAAAGAAAGGTGAAGAAGTAGTTAAAGCTAATTTAGATGCTCTAGCAGCTTCTATGGATGCCTTAAGAGAGATTGATATAGATAAACTTTCTTTATTAGATGAAAAAGAAGAAGAAAGCGATATCTACTCTAGAATGCTTTCTAGAAAGAATGACTTAAAAGTATCTGATTTTCTAGATCATGCTGATGGTACTTTTGAAGGTGGAACATCTAGTTTAGATAAGAGAAAGATGAGTAACATCACTCCTTCTTGGTGCAAAGAAAACTGTACAGAATGTAATTTATGTTCATTTGTATGTCCTCATGGAGTTATAAAGCCATATAGCTTAACTGTTAATGAACTTAAGAATAGTCCTTTATCTAAGAATGATGTTATTGAAAGTACTGGAGAAGATAATAAATCTTTCTATATGAATATAAATTCAGATATGTGCACAGGATGCTCATTATGTGCGGGTGTATGTCCTGGCAAAAATGGTGAAAAAGCTCTTAGTATGGGCGAAAATGAAAATAATAGTGAAATAAGTGAATACTTTAAAGACTTTGTTAATGATACACCATTTAGTAAATTTACTCCTAAAGGCCTTGGATTTGAAAAGAATTATTTAGAATTTCCTGGAGCTTGTGCTGGATGTGGTGAAACTATTTATCTTAGAACTTTAACTAGTCTATATGGAAAAGAAATAGTTATCAGTAACGCTACTGGATGTTCTTCAATATATGGAGCTTCTCTTCCAAGTACTCCATATAAGATTCCTTGGATTAGTAGTTTATTTGAAGATAATGCTGAGTTTGGTTTAGGACTTCATCTTGCATATAAAAATGCCAGAAGAAGAATTAAGGAGATAATGAATAATTCTAAAGACGAAGTATCTGATGAAGTAAAAGCTATATATAAGAAGTGGCTTGATAATAAACATGATTATTTAGTAACAAGTGAAGTTAAGGAAGAACTAGAAGGAAAGAATATTCCTGAAGAACTAGAAAGTCTACTTGACTATATACCAGAAAGAAAAGTGTGGATAGTTGGAGGAGACGGATGGGCTTATGATATTGACTTTGGAGGACTAGATCATGTTCTTAGAACTGGAGAAAATGTTAAAGTACTAGTACTTGATACGGAAGTATATTCTAATACTGGTGGTCAAAAATCTAAGTCAACTAGAACAGGCGCAGTTGCAGAATTTGCTTCTAGTGGTAAATTAAAGCCTAAGAAAGATTTATTTGAAGTAGCTATGAATATACCAAACTGCTACGTAGCTTCCATAAGTGCAGGAGCTAGTCCAATGCAAACTATTAAAGCATTTAAAGAAGCACAGGAGCATGTAGGACCTTCAGTTATAATAGCTTATAGTCCATGCATATCTCATGGAATAGATGGAGGATTATCTAACTCTATAGAAGAACAAAAACTTCTAGTGGAAAGTGGATACAACATTCTTATGAGATATAATCCGGAAGATAAAAAGTTAACTATTGATTCTAAAGAACCTAACTTTGATATATATGAAACAGTTTTTGCTAAGGAACTTAGATATAAGAACTTAGAAAAGATTAATGAAGAAGACTATGAATATTTATTTAAAGAGCATGTTAATAATGCTAAAGAAAGATATAATAAGTATAAAAATATGTCAAGTAATAAAGAAACTAATTAATTAGTTTCTTTTTTTATTTTTCTTTATGATAGAATTAAATTAGAGGTGTTGTATGAATAGAGTTAAGAATGAAAAAATCTTAAAAGTTCAAAAAAAGAATACTATGCTTTTAGTAGTAGGTATAGTATTAATCATTTTGTCATTTGTCTTGTTTGGCTTAGGTACATCTATGGATGAAAAGGACGGAGAAAATGTTCAAAGTCTTAATGACATAATTGAATCTTCAACTACTGACAGATATGAAAAGAAGACATATATAGATATAAACTATATTAGTCCTAGTGTTGCAGCTTATGACAATTCTAGTGAAGCTTACTATATTGTTTCTGATGGAGTACATATCTACCTAGCTAATGTTAATAAGAAAGAAGCTGAAAAGTTAGCTAATAAGAGTTTAGATATTGTAAAAGAAAGACTTAAAGGTGTTACTAAGAAAATAGAATCTGATTTAAGAGATATAACTATTGATACTTATAATGAGTATATAAGATATGATGATGAAGAAAAACTTACTACTCTTAATTTTAGATATATGTTTGGTGATGTATTAATCGATACTACTGAATCATTTAGTGGCGCTGCATCAGGATTAATGCTTCTTGGAATAGTAGTTTTAACAGTAGGATTAATATTAATGATAGTTGGCGCTATTAATAAGGCTAGAACTGCTTCATCAATTAAAAAATTAAGTGACTATGATTTAATGAAAATTGAAAATGAAATCGATAGTTCTGAATCTACATTTTTCTTAAAAGGTAAAATATGTATGACTCCAAGTTATTTAGTTGTTTTAAACGGTACATTTATGGCATATGACTATAATAATGTTGTATGGGTTTATCCACATGAATTTTATTATAATGGTGTTAAAACCACTGGTTCAATTAAAGTTGGTACTGTTGATGGTAAAATATATGACATTGCTAATTCTTCATCTGTTAATAAATATGCTAATGCTGAACAAAATGAGATTATTAATAGACTAGTAATGAAGAATCCAAACATAAGAGTAGGATTTACTTCAGCTAATATGGACTACTTTAAACAATTAAAAAAAGATTATAAAAATAGAGTAAATATGTAACAAAAAAGCGAAATTATTTTCGCTTTTTTGATTGATTTAAACAGGTACTTATAGTACACTTAAATTAGGAATACTTAACAGATTGGGTGCACCGATATTCGCAAGAATGGAGGTGATAGTTATGAGTAAAAAAGATTTTGCAATCTTAGTTTTATTTGTAATTATTTTTGTTCTTCTTAGAATAATACTTATACTAATATAAAGCAAAGCACCTAATCAACATCTTTGATTAGGTGCAACAAACAATAGGTGACACCCAACAAGACAGTGTTAAGTGTTCCTTTTATTATATGCAAGTTTTCTCTGCATATTCATTATAACAAATATATGTAAAGTTATCAACATTATTATTTTACTTATCGTTTTCCCAGTAATGGGTTAAGCATAAATAAAAGAACTCATCTAACACTTGTTAGATGAGCCGACAGCAATGGTGGCCATCCAACTTGGAAGCATCGGATGTTCCACTTTTATTTTATGCAGCTTTTTGCTTGCATATTCATTATAACAAATAATAATTTTTTAATCAATATTTTTAATAAAATAGGACTGCCCCCCTGAGAGCAGTCCGGAAAAAAGAATAAAAAGGGGTTGGCTAGTGTGATACTAGCACCAATTCGCCTTTAAGTGAATTGGTAAGTCTATATACTAATCTATTAGGGGGTAAAAGTCAACCTTTTTTTAACAAAAAATTTCATTATTTTTTGGTTGTATTTTATTTGCTATAAATCTATTAAAATGATATTATATTTTTAGTAGGGAGAGACTATTATGGAGCTAACAAAACTTAAAGGACTAGGTGAAAAATCTAGAGATTTACTTAATAATTTAAATATATTTAGTGTAGAAGATTTATTAATGTACTATCCATATGGCTATAATGTTTATAACATTAGTGATATTAACAAAGCTAATGAAAATGAACAAATTATTATAGTTGGTAAAGTAGATAGTACTCCTATAGCTAGAAGATTTAAGAGAAACTTTAATAGTCTATCTTTTAGAGTTTTTACTTCTAATAAGTTAATAAATGTTGTTATATTTAACCGCGCTTTTATGAAAAATAATATAACTCCTGGAAGTGATATTACTTTAATAGGTAAGTATAATAGTTTAAAGAATACTTTTACTGCTTCTAATATTCTTTTATCTAAAATAGAAGAAGGATCTATTGAAAGTAAATATCATTTAACTAGTGGTATTAGTAATAAACAAATATCTAAGTATGTTGATAGTGCCCTAAAAGAAAATATTGCTCTTACTGATTATATTCCTGAAGAATATAATGACAGGTATAATTTTATTAATAAAAGAGAAGCTGTTTATTATATACATAAACCTAGCAATATAGATGAAATTAAAAAAGCTAAATTAAAGTTAATATATGAAGAGTTATTCACTTTTATGTTTAAGATTAATTATTTAAAATATGTTAAAAGTAAAGAAGAAGGAAAAGAGCCTAAAAAAGATAAAAAAGAAGAAGTAGATAAATTTATAGATAGTCTTCCTTTTAGTTTAACTACAGATCAAATTAAAACAGTAGAAGATATACACACTGATTTAATAAGTGATAAAAGAATGAATAGACTAGTATGTGGTGACGTAGGTAGTGGTAAAACTATAGTGGGTGTTATAGCGTCTTACGAATGCTTCTTATCGGGATATCAAAGTGCTTTGATGGCACCTACCGAAATATTAGCTACTCAGCACTATTTAAATATTAAGAATCTTTTAAAAGATACTAATATGAATGTAGAACTGCTTCTTGGAAGTACTAAAAAGAAAGATAAGGAAGAAATATATAGGAAACTAGAAAATGGCGAAATAGATTTAATAATAGGAACTCATGCTTTAATAAGTGAGAAAGTTACATTTAAAAATCTAGGACTTGTTATAACAGATGAGCAACACCGTTTTGGAGTTAATCAAAGAAATAGTTTAAGAAATAAAGGTAATATACCAGATATTCTTTATATGAGCGCTACTCCAATACCTAGAACATATGCCCTAACTATTTATGGAGATATGGATATATCTTTAATAAAAACTAAACCTGCTGGTAGAAAAGAAATTAATACTATTATTAAGAGTGATAAAGAAATTAAAGATGTTTTATCTCTTATGTTAGAAGAGATAAAAAAGGGACACCAAGTATACGTTGTTTCTCCTTTAATAGAAGAAAGTGAAGAAGAAAACACTTTAACTACTGTTAATGAACTTAAAGAGAAACTTGATATTGCTTTTAATAAAAAAGTTAAAGTTGAAATACTGCATGGTAAACTATCTAAAGAAGATAAAGAAAAAGTAATGGATGATTTTAAAGAAGGAAAAACTAAAGTACTAGTTTCTACTACTGTTATAGAAGTAGGAGTAGATGTTAAAAACGCTACTATGATGGTTATCTTTAATGCTGAAAGATTTGGACTTGCTACGCTTCATCAGCTACGTGGTAGAATAGGTAGAAATAGTCTAGAGAGTACATGTATACTAGTAGGTAAAAATGACAATGAAAGACTTAAAGTTTTAGAAGAAAGTAACGACGGATTTTATATCACAGAAAAAGACTTTGAAATGAGAAGAGAAGGAGACTTATTTGGAACAAGACAAAGTGGCGATATGAGTTTTAAAATAGCTGATATTAAAAGAGATTTTAAAGTGCTTCTTAAAACTAAAGAAGATTCTGAAGAGTTTTTACTAAAAAATATAAAAAATGGCTTTAAAAATGAAGAAAAGTATTATAAAATAATAGACGAAATGAAAAGATTAGATTGAAAGAGGTGTAAATCATGGGAAGAGCACATGAAGTAAGAGCGGCATCTATGGCTAAAACAGCTGCTGCTAAAAGTAAATTATATTCAATATATGCAAAGGAAATTTATCAAGCTGCAAAAACAGGTGGAACAGATCCTAATGGTAACTTAACTTTAAGAAGTATTATTGAAAAAGCTAAGAAGGAACAAGTTCCTGCTGATGTTATTCAAAGAAGTATAGATAAAGTTAATAAAGGAGTAGGAGAAGACTACACTGTATGTGAATACGAAGCATTCGGACCAGCTGGAAGTAATATGATTATTAAGTGTCTAACTGATAACGTTAATAGAACAGTTGCTTCTATTAAAACAGTTGCTAATAAGTCAGCTGCTAAAATAGCTACACAAGGTGCTGTATCATTCATGTATGAAAACTTATGCGTACTTGGCGTTAAAGGTAAGAGTGAAGATGAAGTTATGGAAGCTTTAATAAACGCTGACGTTGATGTTAACGATATTGAAGTAGATGGTGACTTAGTACTTGCTTATGCAGAACCAAGTAACTACTCAGCTATGAAAAAAGCTATGGAAGAAGCATTTCCTGGAATTAGCTTTGAAGTAGATGAAATCGGTAAATATGCTAAAGATATGGTTACTCTAGAAGGAGAAGACTTAGAAGCATTTAAAAAGATTTTAAACTTACTTGATGAAGTTGATGATGTAGCTCAAGTTTATCATAACGTAAATTTATAATAAAAACTAATTGACTTTTTGGGGAAAAGTTTGTATTATTAAATTAGCAAGATAGAGAAATTTATCTTGTGGGATATTCTTACGATTTTAAGGTGAGAGTATTCAACCAAAACCCCCTGAAGAGAGAGATGAATTAGTATCTCTCTCATTTTTTTGCCCGTAAAATAAGGGAAAAGTGCAATTTTAGGCATTAAAATATAGTTGTAAAAGGTACCATTTACGTACCATTTAAATACAAAAAGGCTATTTTTTGCAAAAAAAACACAAAAAAAGTAGATATTTATATATCTACATTAATCTCATTTATAATCTTTACAACCTCGTCTAAAGCACTTTGGAACATATGTGAATAGGTGTTAAGTGTAACATCTATTTTTGTGTGTCCTAAATATTTTGCAACCATAATTGGACTTGCACCAGAGTTTATCAGTAATGATGCACAGCTATGCCTAAAGTCGTGGATCCTAATATTTTTAACTCCAGCTTTTTCTATATTATCCTTATTTCTTTTTCTAATATATTCAGGACAGAATGGTTCAACACCAAATGAATTTCCAAATACAAAAAACTCTGGATTGAAATTTTTAAATTTCTTAACAATATTATAATATTCTAATAAATCATTAGCTACGGTGTTAGGCATAGGAATTACACGATTGCTATCTCTAGTTTTAGGGGTAGTAAAATACC
>JAEEGL010760796.1_pt1 | contig 32106 bp, 28 predicted proteins | sample 9134231 | NCBI WGS metagenome assembly JAEEGL01 (sample SAMN16246548, study PRJNA631951) | gut metagenome | biome: gut microbiome; feature: rumen; material: fiber-attached | host: Bos | place: Iran: Karaj | collected 2018-10 | reverse complement strand
TCCGATATCAAGCGTTTCTTCGATGGAACGGTTTTCATACTCGCCCTGTGTAAGGAATTTCTGTTCAAACGCTTCACCAAATTTTAAATACAGTTTATCAAGAGAAGAAAGTTCTTCTTCGCCTATGATAGCTGCAAGATTTCGTATTGATTTTACTTTTGAATACGAAGCAAAAAGCTGGCTTGATACTGCAGCATGGTCATCGCGTGTCATAACTGTTCCGTCAGATGCAATACCGATTCCGTCTTTCATAAGTCGGCTCAATGAAGGAAGTCCTGCAACAGGCGGATACATTCCTTTCTGCGAAAGCTCGCGGTCAAGAACAATCTGTCCTTCTGTAATATATCCTGTAAGGTCAGGAATCGGGTGCGAAATATCATCGTTCGGCATCGTCAAAATCGGAATCTGTGTAATTGAACCTTTACTTCCTTTAATGCGTCCTGCTCTTTCGTAAAGCTCTGCAAGGTCAGAATAAAGGTATCCCGGATAGCCTTTTCTTCCCGGAACTTCGCCGCGCGTTGTAGAAATTTCGCGAAGTGCTTCACAATAGTTTGTCATATCAGTCAACACTACAAGTACATGCATTCCCATCTCGTACGCAAGATACTCTGCGGCCGTAAGGGCACAGCGCGGCGTAATGATACGCTCAATCGACGGAGCATCAGCAAGGGACTGGAACATTACTACCTTCGAAAGAACGCCGGATTCTTCGAACGTGTCGCGGAAAAATCGTGCAACATCGTATTTGATTCCCATTCCGGCAAAAACCATTACAAACTGATCGTCACTTGATTTAAGGCGCGCCTGTCGGATAATCTGTGCCGCAAGTCTGTTATGCGGAAGACCGTTTCCGGAAAATATAGGAAGCTTCTGACCGCGGATAAGAGTATTCATTCCATCGATAGAAGAAATTCCTGTCTGGATAAAGTCACGCGGATAAACACGCGCATAAGGATTTATAGGATTTCCGTTTACATTTATTTTTTTCGAAGAAATAATCGGAGCATAACCGTCAATCGGCTCACCAAGTCCGTTAAAAATTCTTCCGAGAAGATCAGGGCCTACGCGAAGTTCAAGAGGTTCCTCAAGAAATTCAACTGTAGTATCCTGAAGATCGATTCCTGTTGTAGATCCAAAAATCTGAACGATTGCAGCTTCCTTTGAAAGATCGATTACACGACCGGTTCTTTTTTGTCCCATTCTGTCGCGTACATAAACCGTTTCGTTAAAAGAAACATTTTCAGAAACCTTTACGGCTACAATCGGTCCGTCAACCGATTTTATTCCATGGTATTCTACACCTTTCATACTGTAGCCTCCGTTGTCTGATATATGCGTTCAATCGAAGCAAACTCTTCGTCCATGAGATTTTCAATTTCATTTATTTTTTCTATCTCGTCGTTTGCAACAAGTGATTTGATTCTTATTATTTTTTCACGGCACGACATAAGTGTTATTTTTGCAAGAGGAGCTCCTGCTTTAATTACAGCAAGTGCGCGTTCATAAAATTTCATTATAAGAACAAGAATCTTAATCTGTTTTTCTACAGTGCAGTATGCATCGATTTTATCAAAAGCATTCTGCTGTAAAAATCCATTTTTCATCATGTCTGCAACAACTAAAACAAGTCTCTCAAAATCAGGAAGTGCATCAGGACCGATGAGACGTACAATCTGTTCAAGCTTCTGTTCCTTCTTTAAAAGATCAAGAGCGTTATAACGAACCTTTGACCATGCCGGATTTGTTTTTTCCCACCACTCTTTTACTTCTTCTGCGTATTCAGAATAAGAATCTATCCAGCTGATTGCAGGATAATGTCTTGCGTTTGCAAGAGAACGGTCAAGAGCCCAGAAACATCTGATAAATCGTTTTGTATGCTGAGTAACAGGTTCAGAGAAGTCACCACCAGGAGGAGAAACCGCACCAATTACAGAAACGCTTCCTTCTTTCTGACAAAGCGATGTAACACGTCCTGCTCTTTCGTAAAACTCTGCAAGGCGTGTAGGTAAATATGCAGGGAATCCTTCTTCTGCAGGCATTTCTTCCATACGGCCAGAAAGTTCACGCAATGCTTCTGCCCAGCGCGAAGTCGAATCTGCCATAATTGCAACTGCCATTCCCATATCGCGGTAATATTCTGCAAGTGTAATTCCTGAATAAAGAGAAACTTCGCGCGCTGCAACAGGCATGTTAGAAGTGTTTGCAATCAATATAGTTCGTTCCATAAGAGAACGTCCTGTACGCGGGTCTATAAGTTCAGGGAACTCAGTAAGAACGTCTGTCATTTCGTTACCGCGCTCCCCACATCCGATGTAAATAATCAAATCTGCATCACACCATTTTGCAACTGCATGCTGTGTCATTGTTTTCCCGGTTCCAAATCCACCAGGAATTGCAGCCGTTCCACCTTTTGAAAGCGGAAAGAATACATCGATTACACGCTGTCCTGTTAAAAGAGGTTCTGTAACACCAAGCTTTGCCGCATAAGGACGTGGTTTTCTTACAGGCCAATACTGGCTCAATTTTATTTCTTCATCAAGTTCGGTTACGGCAATTACATCATCAACCGTATAAGAACCGTTTCCAAAAAAACTTTTTAATGTTTTTCCTTTTATATAAGGCGGAACCATAATAGAGTGCACGACAGACTCTGTTTCATTAACAGTTCCAAGAACCATACCCGGTTCAATCTCAGAACCTTTGTTAATTCCGTCTGCTGCTTTAAAGTCCCATTTTTTTTCTGTATCAATCGGAGTTGTTCTCTGTCCCGGTAAAAGGAAAGCACCTTTATCTTCGAACATTGCCTTAAGCGGACGCTGGATTCCATCATAGATAGTTCCTACAAGACCCGGTCCAAGTTTTAAAGAAAGAGGAGACTCAGTACATTCAACTGTTTCGCCAAGCTGCATTCCCGTATCATCCTCATAAACCTGAATGACAGCTTTATCTTCGTTCTGGCGGATAATTTCTCCGATGAGTTTATTTTTTCCTACGTTTACAACATCATAAAGACCGCAGCCCTCAAGCCCTTCTGCATATACGATTGGACCTGCGATACGGGTTATCTTACCACAAATCATTCCGGAAGCCTCCCTCCAAACAGAGTAACTGCCAGCTCATTTCTGTACTTGTCAAGAATTTCAGTAACAAGTTCTTCAATAGTAAGTCTTATTTTTACAGACTTGTCATCAGAATCAAGAATGATTCCTTCGTGCAAGTCAATTCCTTCTATTGCAGTTTCTCCTGATTTTACAAAATCAATTTTTTCAAATGAATTTATTTTTAATTTTTTCTGTTCAATTTTATTTTTTGCTGAATCAAAGTCAAAACCATAAATCTTTGCTTTAAAGTTTTTTGTATCCGTAAAACTTTTAAATTTATCTGCCATAGAAAGAAGCAGATCAAGTCTTTTATTCTGTTCAATATTTTTTAAATAATCATTGATTGCAGATGCAACGGATGAACTTATGCTGGAAACAAGAAATCTGGATTTTTCGAGAGGAAGACTCGATGCAAGATCTTTTTTATACTGTTCAGCTTTTTTAGAATAGTATTCACGTCTCTCTTCTTTTGCGTCGTTAAGTCTTTCGTCTACCTGACTTAAAATTTTCTGACACTGTTCGTCTGAGTCTTTTAATATTTTTTCTGCCTTTTTTCTTGCATCTTCCTGAATTTCTTTATCAAGAATATCAGTCGATCTTATTTCTTCCATAAAATTTTCCTTACACCTGTATTCCGACAGCTTCGCGGATAGAATCTGTAAGAGATTTTTTTCCGATAACTTTTCCCTGAATACCAGGAATCTCTACGATAAGAGGAAACCTTCCCTTTATCTGCCAGTCGCTTACTTCCTGAGCAATCATAACACTGACGTCTTCTGTTAAAATGAGAACCTTAGGAATTTCTGTTCTTACCGGAGCAGAAACCAGACTGCCCTGCCCTGTCACGCGGTTAAAAGCATCCAGAGCCTGACTGCGGTTGGACGCATACGTACCTTTAACACCGACAAGGGCAAACGCAAGAACAATTTCACGCTCACCAATTATATAATATTCCAAATTAAAGCCTTATCAAAACCGCTTATCTTACAGAATGATAATCAAAAGTGCTACAAGGAATCCCCACAAACAGATACCTTCTGCAAGTCCTACGAAAGGAAGCGCTTTACCAGAAAGTTCTGCGTTTTCGCTCATTGCACCCATAGCTGCAGCACCGATTTTTCCTACAGCGCTACCACCAGCGATACAAGCAATACCTACTGCAAGACCGGCAGCAATGTATTTAAATGCCTGAATGCTGTCTGCCTGAGAAGTAACCTGAGTTGTTTCGGCAACTTCACCGCTTTCCTGTGCGAACAATCCTGCGATTCCAAAAATTGCGAGGAATGACATTACGATAAAAATTTTTTTGTTCATATATTCTCCTACTTTTGCGTAAACTTTTACACGCGCAAAATATTTTTATTTAAACTCCGGAACACTCGTAAACGCATAAGGCGTAAACTCGCGGCCCGTTTCATTAAAGAACTTAGAAAAGAATTCATAATACTGCAGACGTATTACCTGAATTGCAACAATCATTCCTTCGAGGACAACAACGATTGCGTTACCCACAATAGAAATTGCAATGCTTCCTGCTCCAGGAGCAAGCGCGCTCATCGTCGAAATGATATATCCTAAAACGGCATGAGCAAGGGCAAATGCTCCGACACGAAGGAAGCTTACAGTATTAGAAAGATATCCGCTTATTACTTCGATAAGTTCAACAATCCCACCGATGAGCGCTGCTCCAAAGCCGTTTTCAAAAACGGGCCGCTCGCCGTCTAAGAGACGTTCAAACGGTTCACCAAATGCAGCACCAAACAATGCGATACCGATTATCACAGCATCAACTGCAGTTGCAGAATATTTAAAGAGGAAAATTCTTACAACAAGAATTATTACTCCCCAGAAAAATACTGCACCGCAAAGACCGTTTTTACCAAAGAATGCGCGGCCCGGATGTTTTCTGAAAAGATTATTTACTATGTTAAGAATAAGTCCAGTTGAATTGATTACAAAACCAACTGCAACAGAGAAACCAAAGAACTTAAACATATTAAGAATAGATTCTGGATTTGAATTAGGCATCATATGAAGGATATGATCTCTTGGTTCACCAAAAAGTCCTGTTAAAAATCTTGCAACAGGAATAAGGAAAGTTTCGTTTGCAAAAAACTCACCGGTTAAAATACCCATAATCATACTTGTACAGCCGATTGCCATAAATACTGGTGCAAACTTATTCCAGTTTCCAACCTTGATGATTTTTAATGCCATGAGGATTCCCATGAGTAAGAACACAAGCCCCTGCCCTGCATCACCAAACATTATTCCAAAAAGTATTGTAAAGAACAGCGCAACAAACGGCGTCGGATCAATTGTTCCGTAAACCGGTGAGCCGTAAGAAAATACCATCCTTTTAAAGCTTGAGATAAATTTTCCGTGTTTTAATTCGACAGGAACTTTTTCGCGGCCGTTGATTACACTCGGAACTTCTTCTGGAGTGTATTTTCTTACGGCGATTCTTTCTTCTGTAATTTTTTCAAGTTCCTTTATAACATCGTCGGCATCAACTGCAGGAAGCCAGCCTGTAATTCTGTAAACGAGTTTTGTAGATTCGAGTTTATTTTCTGTATAACGAACCTGACTTGCAACAGAAAAGTTTCCCATAAGCCTGTAAAGTTCGTTTTTATGTGTTTCGCAGTAATTCTTTTTTATTGTAGAAAGATTTTCGATTATTGAGTCAGATTCTTCTTTCTGTTTTTTTAATGTTTCAAGGACATCATCCGGAATTCCTTTAAAGTCTTGTGGAATTTCCATATTAACAAAATTATGTTTCTTTAATTCTGTATCAAGCGCAAAGCGTCCTTTTTTAGAACTTGCTGCAAGCACGTGAGATTTGTCGTTTCCAAGCGGAACGATTATAGCCCTGTTTCCTACGTCAAATTTAAGTTCATCAAATTCTGCAGGATCAATTTTTCCTATTCTTAAAGAAAGAAATGAAAGATGCTCAAGGTCAGAATACGAAGCCTTTAAATTAGAAAATGCCATTGCTTCGTCATAAGCTTCTGTAATTTTTTTATTCCGTTCATATTCTTCTGAGTCATTAGTCTGAATTTCTTTTACGCCCGAAAGAATTTTTTCTGCGTCTTTATAATCCTGTTCAGACGGCATGTCATAAGCTGCAATATCTTTGTTAAATTCTTCGAGACAAAAATAACTTCTTACCTGATCAAGTTCTTTGAATATTTCATATTCGTGGTTTACTTTTTCTTTTCCTGAATCATCTTCATCAAGCGAGCTCTGAAACTGAAAATTTCCCTTTCGTCCAAGCAGAGAAAGTACTTTGGAAATATCCTGTTTGAGAACCATAAGTTCAACAAGTCTCATTGCTGTTGTTCTTGCCATACAAACCTCTTTATTCTATCCCTACACGGCCTGCTCTAATTGAACATTAAGCCTTATTGCTTCTGTTGCAGTCCTGATATTATCAAGTTCATTTTGTTTAATAAAAAACCATGCAACCATAACAAGAGCACTGAACGGTTCTTTATGAAACGACCTGCGCATAAGTAAATAAAAGTCATTGGAACACTTTTCTTCAACAACCTGAGGATCAAGCTTCCAGACTTTTCCGTCTTTTATATCATTAATCAAAGCGCTGTGTTTCCACTTTGACCACTGCTCATAAGAATTGATGTCGTATCCTATAATCTTTAACGCTTCGCCGGCAAAAAGGTCGTTTACACCCTTTGACTCATCAAGATAAACAATCTGTTTTCTTATCTCATCTTCTTTCATATTGTAATAAACTTTTAAGCGCATTACCCATATTACATTTTTCATTGAATAACGCCACAGAATAAGTTTTCTTACTGCATTACGCTGTCCGATAGAAAGTTTATCTGCACCCTTAAGAAGATTCCTTACAAACTGCATATCAAGATCATGAGAAAGCATCTGCTGCTCATCAACCGCAGGTACTTTATTATACCATGCAAGTTCATCTTTTTCTGTCATTTTTTGTACATCAGGCCACTGAGAATAATCAAGGATATTAAATGGCGTAATGTCAGAAAAATCAGGCTTTTCAGAACGTCCTGTCGCAAGATATGCTGCAGCGTTCTTTAGATTTTCAAAGTCAAACCAGTGAATCAAATTTTTAAGAACTACATCCGGCTTTGAATAAAGTTCGAGGAGCTTTTTATATTCAGCAATGAATTTCTGAGTTGCCTTTTTTTCGATTAACTGTGCAAGTATTGTCTGCGGAACAGCAGGAATTTCTTCTTTAAATAAAAGAGACCAGAGTTCTGGAAGTGTTTTTGTTTCAAAAAGAATTTTTGCACGCTGACCTGTAAAAGATTTTGCAAGCATTCCGCTTGTCTTTGCATAAATGTAACACGCAGCACCCGTTCGATCCATAAGCGGTCTCCGGATTACCTGGATAAAATTTTATCCATTAAGCTGTTGAACGAATCAAAATCCTTATTTGCGTTTAAGATTTGATTCTTGTAGTCATCAAAAGTTTTTTTATGCTCTTTGTTGCAGGAATCTATTGTATCTTCGTATTGTTTTTCAAGTTCATCGATTACTGTGTGATATTTTGAATCAAAGATTTCGTCAGACTTTGCTTTTGCAGCAAGAACTCTTCTGTTACTTTCTGCCAGCGCCTGATCAATAAGTGACGATGCCTGATTTTCTACTTCAAGTAAATGTGTTATTACATCAATTTCACTTTCCATTTTTTTCTCCTTTAACAGGCTCTGTACAGAACGCGGCATTTTAGCCCCGCACTGCATCTTCGTCATTCTGTTTTACAGACTTTCTTCGATAGCAAGAATTGTATTTACAATCTGTTCTCCCGTCAGTTTTTCCATAACGGAATTATAAAACTCTGCTTTATTAAACAGAAGTGCAAGTCGCTGCATTATATTCAAGTGTAGCGATGTATCATCTGCAGGAAACAGAATCATAAAAATAATATGAACAGGTTTTTTATCAAGTGAATCAAAATCAATTCCCTTTTTACTTTTTCCGATTGCGAAAACAGGTTCCTTGATTTTATCACTTATTGCATGAGGGATTGCGATTCCGGGAATAATTCCCGTCGTCATTTTCTGTTCACGCTCAAGTAAAGCCTTAAGCACTTCTGCCCTGTCAAGGGAAGGACAAAGAGAAATAAGAATTTCATTTAATTCTTCAAAAACTTCTTCTTTGTCCGTGCTCTGCAAATCTACATTTACAGATTCTGGCTTTATAAATTTTTCCAGCATAGTTCTACCCTTGTATAAGGCTTACTTAAAAATTACTGAGCGTCTGCACCAGATAATGTAGATTCTGGATTTACATCTGCGCCGGCATTTTCGTCAAGGCTTTCTACCCAGTCAAATACTTCTGAGTTAGAACTTTCCTGAACCTGAACTTCATCTGTATTCTGAAGTTTTTTAACTGCAGGAGCTTTTGTAAGCAATGCGATGCTGAATGCAACAACAAGGAAAAGGGCAACAAAAACGAAAGTTGTTTTATTGATAACACTTGCCGAATGAGAACCAAATGCAGCAGAACCAGAACCAGAAAGAAGTCCGCCAAGTCCACCGCCTTCATCATTCTGAACGAGAACAAGAAGAATAAGCAGAACGCTTATGATAACAAATAAAACGATAAGTACAGTTTTTAATGCAGCCATAAATAACACTCCAAAGGCTTAAAGCAGCGAAAAAAAGCTCTAAACCGATAATTTTACGAATTTTAGTTATAATAATGGATAAAATGGCTTTTAGTCAACACGGCAGAGCCTAGCGTTTATTCTCTAAAAACTCGAAAATCGTGTCGGTTACCTGCTTTAGTTTTTCAGGTGTGACGGTTTTTAACCACGAATTAAAGATTTTGTTAAAATAAACGCTTTTTTTATCAAGTTCAGCCTCGGTAACAAAATGAGACCCTTCGACAAACCAGGACATCGCGTCATGCTGCCATGCCCCGGACGCAGAACTTCGAACGACAGTATATTTTTCTGCGTGCTCAAAAAACATCCCGACTAAGTCTTTCTGCGGATACCACGTGTTTATCTTATCCTTAATCCTTGTAAACTCACGAGAATCAATCATGTCCTTAGGAAAACCAGGACCGTCAAAATTGAATATTTTCTCAACTTTGGGCTTAAAATATTTATTCATATAGCACGCAGCATAGACTGCAAGGTTTCCTCCCTTGGAATGCCCGAGGATGTTTATTTTTCCGTGCGTGATTTTAGAAACCCTGTCGATATAAGAAACCGCATCTTTTTGAGCCGGAACCGATGTAGAAAATGACATGTTAAAATCTTCTTTCCATCCTGTAAGAGTATCATCGGTTCCTTTAAAAACGACATAGGGGTTTTTATTTGTTCCGCCTAAAAAATAAGTAACGGCAGAAAACTGTTCGTCGATTGATCTGTCAATTTTATTTACATAACCTGCAGCGCTCACAGATGAAAAGCGGGGAGAATCTGCAGCGGCCTCAAGAACTTTGTATGTATCTGAGTTTATGAGGGCTCCCGGGTCACAGCGTTTTTTAAAATCTGCGGTATGCTTAAAAGCCTGCCACAGATTTTTTAACGTCATTCCCGATTTAAAATCGCTGCTTAAAATTCCGTCGTAATTGAGATACGAAATCTGACAGAGTATAACTGCATCAACTTCATTAAAAGTGCTCTGTTTAAAAGACAAATCACCGCGCCACAGAATATAGTCAATAATGTTTGCCATTTTTTTGCCGTCTTCTATATAATTATTTTTCTTTTTTCCAGGTCGCGTAATCAAGTTCGTTTCGCATGATGCGTCTTATAAACACACCTGCTTTAGAAAGATCTTCTTCTTTCCAGTTTCCTTTTGCGTTTCTGTCTGCGTTAAATTTTAAAACACCAGAATCTTCGCCCTTATTATTTACAGACCAGTTAATCCATGAAATATTATTTTCTCTAAGGAATTCGGTCCACTGTAAAGTTTCTTTTTCAAAAACCCCGCCGTCACCACTGTCTTTTGTGCAGCCCCACTCTGTTGCAAAAATCGGGAGTCCTTTAAGAAGCGCCTTCTTTATTTCTGCGCGGCGTTCTCTTCCCTGGCTTCCTGTATAAAAGTGAACCGTATACATTATGTTTTTCTGATTTAAAATCGGATCTCTTGCAGCAGAAAGAACATCACCACTCCAGTTTGGAGTTCCTACAATGATAACGTTATCAGGATCATATTTTCTTATTGCAGCAATGATGCGTTCTGCATAAGGCTTGATGTTGTCCTTCCATGTTACGTTCTTTCCGTTAGGTTCATTGCAGATTTCATAGATGATGTTTGCCTTATCACCGTACTTCTGTGCAATTTCTGTAAAGAAATCTTCTGCATCAACTGCATATAAGAGAGGATCTTTATCTCCAAGGACATGCCAGTCAACAAGAACATACATCCCGGTTTCGATACATGCTTCTATAGAAGTTATTACTTTGTCTTTAAGAACAGGGTTTCCGATATAACCGCCCTGAGTATAAAGCGCTGCACGCCATGCCTGGCAGTTCCAGTCATCACGAAGCCATTTTATTACATCTTTATTTGCGTATTTTCCATACCACTGAAGTCCATGCGAACTCATTCCCCTTATCTGAACAGGCTTACCGTTCTGGTCACACAAATCTGTTCCGATAACCTGCAGCGAACCATAACGTTCTACGACAGTTTTACCGTCTTCGATGGCAAGATGTGAATCACCCGCATACTTTCCTTTATCGCCACATGAAGCAGCAAGAACAAGCACTGCTAAAGCAATACTAACTATAGATAATTTTTTCATTTTTTTGTTTTCCTTTTTTAAGTTGAATTTACTCAAATATCTTATCACGGTTATACTCATAGCGCAATTTTTTTTAAATAAATTCAGCATATATATATTGACACTGAGGGGCGATTTTGCTATATTCTGTTGTAGTTTCATTAAGCGAGAGTGGTGAAACTGGCATACACGCTAGACTTAGGATCTAGTGCTTCGGCTTGAGGGTTCAAGTCCCTCCTCTCGCACTTCTCTATCATAAAGATAGCAGAAAAAGCAAAGTATATTTTGCGGGAATAGCTCAGTGGTAGAGCGCCACCTTGCCAAGGTGGATGTCGCGGGTCCAACTCCCGTTTCCCGCTCTAAATAAAGCGATTTAAGAGCAATCTGAATCGCTTTTTTTTTACCATTTTTTTTATCAAGAGGATAACGATCGTGAAATTATCTAAGAATTACGAAAAACTCGAAAAATCAGCTGTAAAACTCACAGTAACAGTAGACAAGGCAGACATCGAAGCAACTTACAAAAAGGTAACTGCAAATTACACAAAAAACGCACAGATTCCGGGATTCAGAAAAGGACATGTTCCGGCAAAAGTACTCGAAACAAAATATGGTGATGCATTAAAGGCAGATACATTAAGCGAAGTAATTGATGCTTCATTAAATGAAATCTTTTCTGACGAAAAAGAAACAGAATACAGACCACTTCCATATGCACAGCCTGCAATGGACAAAATGCCTGAGTTCGAACTGGGCAAAGACCTCGTTTACACAGTAACATACGACATCTTCCCTGCAGTTTCTGTAAAGAACTTCTCTGGAATCACAGTAAAAGAACCTCAGGTTTCTGTAGGAGATGCTGAACTTGCAGAAGAACTCAAAGGAATCCAGGAACGCAATGCTACTGTAACAGACAAAACTTCTTCTGAAGGCGTTGCAAAAGACAATATCGTTACAATCAACTACTCAGAACTTGATGACGACGGAAAAGAAATCGCAGGTTCTAAACGCGAAGGCTTCGTATTTACAGTTGGTTCAGGTGAAAACATCTATAAAATCGATGACGAAATCATCGGAATGAAAAAAGACGAAACAAAAGAAATCACAAAGACATATAAAAAAGACGATGCAGACAAAGAGCTTGCAGGAAAAACAAAGAAAATCAGCGTAACTGTAAAAGCAATTAAAGTACGTGATCTTCCTGCCCTTGATGACGAACTTGCTCAGGACGTTAACTCTAAATACAAGACTCTTGATGACCTTAAAGCAGACCTCAAGCGCCAGATGGAAACAGCATTAAAACGCCGTGTTGCAGAAATCAAGAACAACGACCTTCTTACACAGCTTGTAGAAAAGAACCAGTTCGAATTACCAGAAAGCATGCTCCAGGCAGAACTTGACGGACGCTGGAGAATGATGGCTCAGCAGTTCCAGACAACTACAGAACAGCTCGAAAGAATGATGGCTTCTTCTGGACAGGCAAAAGATGCAATGCTCGACTCATGGAAGCCGGATGCAGAAAAAATGCTTAAATCAAGAATCATCATCGAAAACCTTCTTAAAGAAAGAAATATTTCTGTTACACCAGAAGAAATCGAAGCTCAGTATGCTAAGATTGCAGAAGAAGGCGGAATGACTGTAGAAGAAGTTAAAAAACACTACGAAGATCCGCGTTCTAAAGAATACCTTATTGATGATGCAAAAGAAGCAAAGCTCTATGATGAACTTTACAAAGAAGTAAAAGTATCAAAGGGCGACAAAATGACTTTTGCAGAACTTTTCAGACAGAGATAATCATTAAAAACCCGCATCCGGCGGGTTTTTAAATTTTTATGAATAAAGCACAAATTTAAGGACGATTTCCGTTTTTTTTGCTATATTTATAGTTAAGATATTCATTGAGGATGGCTTTTATGAACGAAAGAATGTTTTATACAATTCCGCATGTAATCAAGCGAAGCGGAAACGGTGAACGCGAATACGACATCTACACAAGACTTCTTGAAGACCGCATTATCTTTGTTGACGGTCAGATAACTGACGAAAATGCAGATCTTATAATCGCACAGCTTTTGTTCCTTGAGTCAGAAAATCCTGATAAAGACATAACTCTTTATATCAATTCTCCGGGCGGTGTAGTAACTGCAGGGCTTGCAATCTACGACACAATGCATTACGTAAAATGCCCTGTTCAGACAATATGTGTAGGACAGGCTGCAAGCATGGGTGCAATTCTTCTTGCCGGCGGAACAAAAGGAAAACGCTTTATCCTTCCTTCGTCACGTGTATTGATTCACCAGCCATCAGGCGGAACAGAAGGCCAGGAAACTGATGTTGCAATCGCAGCAAAAGAAATAATGAGATTAAAAAAGCTTTCTATTGAATACCTTGCCAGAGATACCGGCAACAAAGAAGAAAAAATTGCAAAAGACATCGAAAGAGATTTTTACATGTCTGCAAAAGAGGCCCTCGAATACGGTATCGTAGATCAGATTATGGAAGGTAAAAAATGAGAAAATTAGGCAGCCAGGAATTCTGTGCTTTCTGCGGACGACCTGCAGGAAATAAAAAAGACGATACAAGAAGACTCATCGGTTCAAGAATTACACCGGTTTATATCTGCAATGAATGTGTAGACATCTGCCGTGATATTTTTGATTCTGAACCGGGCGAAGAACTTTCTATTGAACTTTCAGAAGTTCCTTCTCCAAAAGAATTTAAAGCTTACCTCGACCAGTATGTAATCGGACAGGACTATGCAAAAAAAGCACTTTCTGTTGCAGTTTACAACCACTACAAGAGAATGGCTTCTCTAAAAGATTTTAAAAAGAGCGATGTATTCATCGAAAAATCAAACATTCTTTTAATCGGACCTACAGGAAGCGGTAAAACACTTCTTGCAAAAACGCTTGCTCAGAAACTTAAGGTTCCTTTTGCAATTGCAGATGCTACTACCCTCACAGAAGCAGGATATGTAGGCGAAGACGTAGAAAATGTTCTCTTAAAATTAATCAATGCAGCAGACGGAAACGTTCAGGCAGCAGAAAAGGGAATCATCTTTATCGACGAAATCGATAAGATTGCACGTAAAAGCGAAAACACTTCGATAACAAGAGATGTTTCAGGCGAAGGCGTTCAGCAGGCACTCTTAAAAATCATCGAAGGAACAAAGGCAAGCGTTCCTCCTCAGGGCGGAAGAAAACATCCTAACCAGGAAATGATAGAAATTGATACGACAAACATCCTCTTTGTTTTAGGCGGAGCATTTGTCGGTCTTGATAAAATTGTTGAACAGCGTATCAACGAACACTCAATGGGATTTGGTTCAAAAGCAGGAACAATGACTGACGACGAAAGAGTAAATCTTTTAAATCAGGTAACTTCTGATGACCTTGTAAAGTTTGGTCTTATTCCTGAACTTATCGGCCGTATGCCTATTTCTGTTGCATTAAAAGAATTAACGCGCGACGACCTCATCTCTATTCTTACACAGCCAAAGAATGCAATTACAAAACAGTTCCAGGCTTCGTTTGCAATGGATGATGTTGATCTTTCATTTACTGATGATGCAATCGCACAGATTGCAGACATCGCAATCAAACAGAAGACCGGTGCGCGCGGACTTCGTGCAATCGTAGAAAAAATGCTCATGGACATAATGTTTGAAATTCCGAGTATCAAGGGAAAGAAAAAACTTGAGATTACAAAAGATATCGTAAATCAGACGAAAGTCCCTGAAGTAAAAGACCTTCTTATAGAAAAGACAGCTTAAGATAGAATTAATCAATAAAAGAAATATCCGTAGGAAGAGGCAACATATGCTTAACATTCTGCACAAGCGAAGCGCGGAAGCCGTTAAGCATATGTTCTCTGACGAAAGGATATTTCGTTAATTAATTAACTGTAATATAACTCTTTGAATCCTTAAACGAATCAATCGTGCAGATTCTGTTCTGCCAGTACTCTGCTTCGCTCTTTGTTGTATAAGGACCTACGCGGACGCGGTAGAAAAGATTGTTTTTAGAATCTTTAAATGTAAATACTTCTGCAGGAATTCTGTTCTGGTCAAGTGTAGCGCGTGCAAGATCTGCAGTCTTTTTACTTGTATAGCTTGCAGCCTGAACCCAGTACTTTGCCTGAACTACAGGTTCAACAGGAGCTGTCTGTTTTACCTGTGTACCCTTATTTTTATTCATTGTGGCAGCTTTAGTTTCTGCTGCAACTTCTGCTTTTGATTTTCCAGAAGGAGTTGCAGTATAAATTGTTGCTGCAGTTTCGCTGCTCTTTTTTGTATCGATTGCTTTCTGAGCAGCTTCGCTCTTTGCAGTAATATTTGAAGAACCAGTCTGGTTTAAGTCAATTGTAACAGTTGCATCAATCTTAAGTTCCTGAGGTTTATTTTCTGATTCTGATGCATCAGTTTTTTCTGCTGTTTCATCAACTGCAGTAAGATTAGAAATTGCATTTTCATCTACGAGCGCAACTTCTGGAGCAGAAGTTTCTTCTGCCGGCTTTTCGACAGGTTTTTCTATCGGGTTAACCGAAGCTCTCTGCGGAGCATCTGTTGCCTTTGGATTAAACAAAATCATCGAAGTAAGGATAATTACTGCGAGAAAACATCCCGAAGCCAAAATAATCCATAAAGTCTTTTTCTGTTCCATAAATAAACCTCTATATTTTATATCTGATGAAAATTTCAAATACTATTCACATTTAGTTATCGGAATTTAAAAAATTTTTTTAATGATTTTTTTTTATTTTTATGTGAATTTTTCATAAAAAAAGAGTATCTATATGCATGAACAAAATCAAAATTTTCGCACTTTTTTACGCCATGCTGAATTTAACAAAACCCCTTTTTGCATCTGACTTTAAGCACGAGGAAGTCTATGGCGCATATCTCAAGCTGGATCACTTCGATTTTCGCTATGTAAGAAAATCAGATGATTATGCAGGCTTTAAATTTGATGCTTCAAAGCTCGGCACGGGCTTTCCTCTAAGGTTTTACGTGGGAAACTTAAATTTTTCCAAGGCCATAAGCCGTCTTAAAAGCCCGTCATATCCGTCTGCAATAAACCCCTTATCAACTAACTGCATCTTTTATGACGAAACGGCAGTAAGTCTTCCGTCAAAATCGAGTGCCTCAAAAACTTTAAGTACTGCAATATGTTATAAAGATGCAGTTTCTGTACTGGAGTTTATTGCAGACGAAAACGAAGCCCTTAGTGTTACTTTAAGCCGGGATTTTGAAGACTGTGATTACATAAAACTAAGTGCGGCACTTACATGGATGTCTTTTTTCTTAGAACCCAAAGTGCAGAATTCGTGGAAGCTTTCTTCACCGTTTTTTACAGGATTCAGGGCAAACGCATTTTACGGCGAGTTTCTTGTTAAAATTCCGCTTGTAAACACTAAAATAGGAATCGGAGCTGTCGAAAACCCGTTTAACACCGTACGCTTCTTCTCTACCCTCGAAGCAGACATTCATTACGGCCCTTTTTCGCTTTCATCCAGAGCATTTGCCTCGGACAACCTCTTTCTTGCACGAAAAGAAGCATTTTTAACACCCTCGTCAAAAAGCGAAAAACACGTCCTCGAAATAAATGTTAACCCAAAGCTAAGATTTTACGAAAAAGGCTTTTCGTTTGAGGCAGGACTTGCAGGCTTTTACGACTGTTCAATTTTAAGCGAAGGCTATAACCCTGAACTTTCAGAAAAAATCTCGGCCGGAGCCGCAGCCAGAATGGGCTTTGGCAAAAATTCAATTTATCTTCTATATAAAATGCAGAATATCACAGAAGATGATGTAAAACACGGCGCCACAGTAAAATATACGCACGACTTTAAAAAACTAAAGCTGGGTTTTAGCTCAAATACTGTCTTTACACAGAACGAAGACCCAAAAAAAAGTACTGTCACAGAAACAGCCCTCATTTACGTTTACCCGCACGATTTTCCCATAACTTACGGCTCGGTTTCGGTCTGTTCAGAATTTAAAGACAGCCGTGTCAGAACAAAAGCGAATATGTCTGCCTCTGGTGAAATTATGGCAAAAAAGGTCAAATTTCTTGCTAAATTAACGGTATCAACGGTATTAGAGGTTGAATAAATGCAGAATTTTCTGTATTATTCTAAAATCTATCATTAGATGCAAAATTTTTAGGAATTTATTTTTTTGTAAGAGGTAAACAATATGGACTATGATCTTTCAAAAGTGAGAAATATCGGTATTAGTGCCCACATTGACTCAGGAAAGACAACTACTTCAGAACGTATCTTGTTTTATTGTAACAAGATTCATGCAATCCACGAAGTTCGTGGTAAAGACGGTGTTGGTGCTGTAATGGACAACATGGAATTGGAACGCGAACGCGGTATCACAATTCAGTCAGCAGCTACACAGGTTCAGTGGAAAGACTACACAATTAACTTGATCGATACTCCGGGACACGTTGACTTTACTGTAGAAGTTGAACGTTCTCTTCGCGTACTTGATGGTGCTATCATGATTCTTTGTGCTGTAGCTGGTGTTCAGTCACAGTCAATCACAGTAGACCGTCAGCTCAAACGCTATCACGTTCCACGCGTTGCATTCGTAAACAAATGTGACCGCCAGGGTGCAAATCCTATCCGTGTATGTAACCAGGTTCGCGAAAAGCTTGGTCTTAACTCACACATGATGGAACTTCCTATCGGTCTTGAAGACAAACTCGAAGGTGTTGTAGACCTCGTAACAATGAAAGCTATCTACTTTGACGGAGCAAACGGTGAAAACCTCCGCTATGCAGAAATTCCTGCACACATGGTAGAAGATGCTAAAAAATATCGTGAAGAACTTCTCGATGCAGTTTCTATGTTCGACGATGAACTCATGGAACTCATCATGGAAAATGGTTTTGAAAACATTCCTGAAGAAAAAATCAAGGCTGCTGTTCGTAAGGGTACTCTTGCAGAACAGTTCGTTGGTGTATTCTGTGGTTCAGCTCACGTAAACAAAGGTATCCAGCCATTGCTCGACGCAGTTGCAGATTACCTCCCTTCTCCTCCAGAAGTAGAAAACGAAGCTTTGGATCTCGATAATAACGAAGCTCCTGTAAAACTTACTTCAAACGAAAATGATCCTACTGTTGCCCTCGCATTTAAGCTTGATGACGGTCAGTACGGTCAGCTCACATATACCCGTGTATATCAGGGAAAAATCAAGAAAGGTGAAGAACTTACAAATACACGTTCAAAGAAACGCTTTAAGGTTGGACGCCTTGTTCGTATGAACTCTGCTCAGATGGAAGATATCAACGAAGCAGGTCCAGGCGATATCGTAGCTCTCTTTGGTGTAGACTGTGCATCAGGTGATACATTCGTAAGCGGCGGAATCAACTATTCTATGGCTTCTATGTACGTTCCAAACCCTGTAATTTCTCTTTCTATTAAACCAAAAGACAAACAGGCTGCAGCTCAGATGGGTAAGGCTATCAACCGCTTTACTAAAGAAGACCCTACATTCCAGTCTTACATGGATCCGGAATCTGGTGAAACAATCATCAAGGGTATGGGTGAGCTTCACCTTGCTGTATACGTAGAACGTATGAAACGTGAATACAAGTGCGAAGTAGAAACAGGTGCTCCACAGGTTGCTTACCGTGAATCTATCACACAGCGCGCAGAAGTTAACTACACACATAAAAAACAGACTGGTGGTTCTGGTCAGTACGGTCGTGTTGCAGGATTTATTGAACCGATCGCAGACAAAGATTACGAGTTTGTTGATATGATTAAAGGTGGTGCAATTCCTAACGAATACATCCCATCTTGTGATAAAGGTTTCCGCCGTGCTGTAGAAAAAGGTACACTCATCGGATTCCCTATCGTTGGTGTTAAAGTTACAATCAATGATGGTCAGTATCACCCTGTCGACTCTTCTGATATCGCATTCCAGACAGCAGCTATCGGTGCTTTCCGTGAAGCATATGAAAAAGCAAAACCTGCAATCCTCGAACCTATCATGAAAGTTTCTATTGAAGGTCCTACAGAATTCCAGGGAAATATGTTTGGTCTTATTAACCAGAGACGCGGTGTAATCGTTGACTCAACAGATGAAAACAACATGTCTGTAGTAAACGCAGAAGTACCACTTTCTGAAATGTTCGGATTCTCTACAATCCTTCGTTCTTCTACACAGGGTAAAGCAGAATTTACAATGGAATTCTTAAAATACGGTAAAGTTCCAGGAAACGTTTCTGAAGAACTTCAGGCTAAATACAAAGCTGAAAAAGCAGCAGAAAAGAAATAAGGAGCGATCATATGAATAAGAAAGATTTATTTGACTGCAGCCCTATCCGTGCATTTGATAAACTTACAAACGGCGGTCTTAAAGCTGGTGAAGTTGGACTTATTACATCTAAGAAAGGACTCGGAAAAACTTCTGTATTAGTTCAGTTTGCAATGGATTCTCTTTTAAATGACAAGAACCTTGTTCACGTTTCATTTGATCAGGAATCTTCAAACGTAATTTCATGGTACTCAAGCGTATTTGCAGAAATTGCAAAAAAGAAGAACATTTCTAACGCTCAGGAACTTAAAGATGAGATTATGAAAGAACGCGTAATCTTAAACTTTAACCCGGAAAACTTTACTCTTGCAAAACTCATCAACACTGTAAAAGCTCTTAAAGATGCAGGAACAAAAGTAACAGCACTCGTAATTGACGGTGTAGAAATCAAGAACGTAACTGCTGACGATGCAAAAGCTGTAGAAAACTTTGCAAAATCAGAAAACATTACAATCTGGTTAACATCAACAGAAGAAAGTGCTAACCTTTCTGACTGCGCTTCTAAAGAAGTTCTTGCAACAATCGCTGCAGTTCTTCATATCGAAGCAAAACCAGAAGGAACTGTATTAAGCATCCTCAAAATGAGAGATGCTACACCTTCTGCTTCTCTTAAGCTTGATGCAAAGACACAGCTTATTTCTGAAAAATAGTTTTTCAAAAATAAGTTTTGAGTCTTAAAAAGACTAAGATAATTCAAAGGCTGTCCTTTCGGGCAGCCTTTTTTTAGCTCTTTCCGCATACAAACCTTGCCGATAAGCATTTTTTTTATTACATTTATTACAGAGATACTGCAGGAGTTTACGGAGGTTACTTTATGAAAATCGCTTTTTTTGACACACACTCATACGATAAAAAATCGTTCGCCCAGGCAAATGAAAACTTTAATTACGAAATTGATTTTCGTGATTACAAGCTGAACGAAAATACAGCCCTCACTGCAAAAGGTTTTGACGTAGTCTGTGTTTTTGTAAATGACATCGTAAACGAAGCTGTTATTAAAACTTTAAAAGAATGCGGAATAAAATTAATTGCACTTCGCTGTGCAGGTTTTAACAATGTAGATTTAAAAGCTGCAGACGAAGCAGGAATTAAAGTTGTACGAGTTCCGGCATATTCTCCTTATGCAGTTGCAGAACACGGGGCTGCCCTTTTAATGTCACTTACGCGTCATATTCCGCAGGCTTATCTTAGAACAAAAACTGCAAACTTTAATATCGAAGGACTTACCGGCCGTGATCTTCATGGTCTTACAGCAGGAATCCTCGGAACAGGAAAAATCGGTCAGATTATGGCAGATATTTTAAAAGGCTTTGGAATGAACATCATCGCATACGATCCTTATCCGAATGAAGAATGGGCTTCTAAAAGCGGAGCACGTTATGTAACATTAAAAGAAATATTCTGCGAAAGCGATGTTCTTAGCCTTCACTGTCCTCTTAACGAACAGACAAAACATATCGTAAACCACGACTCAATGAAAATGATGAAGCACGATGCAGTCATCATAAATACAGGACGCGGCGCGCTCATCGACTCAAAGGCACTTGTCCACGCTCTTAAGCACGGTCAGATAGGCGGAATCGGAATGGATGTTTATGAAGAAGAGAGCAAATACTTTTTTAGCGACTGGTCTACCGACATCATGACCGACGATGTACTCGCGCGCCTTTTGACATTCCCTAACGTAATAATTACAGCGCACCAGGCATTCCTTACGACAAACGCACTTAAAAATCTTGCAGACACTACACTGCAGAATATACGCGATTTTTCTGACAATGCAAAGCTTGTAAATGAAGTTAAAGCATAAAAAAAGGCTGCCCGAGAATCGGGCAGCCTTTTTTAAGGTTGGGATCAAAGGTTATAAATTAAAAATCAGCGAAGGAAACCGTTGTATTCAAGGTGAACTCTTACATTGTGTTCAGGCATATAAAAAGTAACTGTTCCGCCGTTAATACCTGGAGTCCAGTCATATTCTGTTGTATCCATGTTTTCACCGTTTCCAAACGGATCATACAAATAACATACGTCTGCATCACCAGTATAGGTAACAGTTACAAGAAGATCTTCTCCAATCTGCTCTGTAGAAATTTCAGAATCGATACCATCACCAGTTTCAACGATGATACCCCAGCTGCCAAGTGATTCTGTTGTAGCTGCACATCCGGCAAACATTCCAACCATTGCTGCAAGTAAAACTCCCATTGCAATTTTAATAAAATTCTTTTTCATACGTTACTCCTTATTTGAACAGAAAAAATATTTTTATTCTGTTCAGTAATAAAAATAATTAAACTCAACTCTGCAAATTATTATACGCACTTTATTTTTATTTTGAAGTAGTTTTTGCAATAATAAGTTTTTTATTATGCCGCACTTATCTTTATTAGAATATTCTTAGAATTCTTTTACAAAGAATTATTCCGGAAAATCATACGCTCTTACCGTAAGATCACACGCAGGCATTGTAACAATGCATTTATAAAAACCTTCTCCGGCATTATTAGGCCAGTTTGCATAATGTGTTTCATGATTAGAAGTTTTAAAAGCTGTTAAATATTGAGGACAGCCGTTAAAAGTAATTACAACATTCTGAGAATACGCCTGCTTGCTTACAGTGTAATCATAATCTGTATCGACCGTTAAAGTGTAGGTATCATAATTGTATGTAAACCCGTCTCCTCCACTTCCTGAGCCAGAAGAACCTGCACCTGAACACCCCGGAAACAAACCGATTAAAGCACAAAGCACGACAACAAGACCCATCGCAATTAAAGCATTTTTCATTTTATTCCACCTTACAGTATTTTTTTCCTTCTCTCCTGCTTTATAAACATATTTAAGTGCGTATCGTTATTTCTTTTTTTATAAGTGTTTTATTAGCCTATTCTTAGGATTCATTTAGAAAACATCACTGCACTTTATTTTTTTAAATACCGGTTATATAATATTATAATGGAACTGACTAAAAAACACCGTGTATTAATATGTATTTTCTACGGAATCATCACAGCAACTGCAAATTTTTTGGGTGCAGTTTTACCGATAAGTTTTGCGCAACCTACACTCGAAAGCCTTTACATGACAGAATGGCTTGCATTTCTTGAACAGTACAGTAAATTTATAAATTATGTTACCACAGGAACATTCATCGTTCCATCTTTATTATGTTTTATCTATGCATTTAAAAACAGCAAGGAAAGATTTATAAATCTTCCGATTGCATATTCACTTCTTGGGACAACAGGCTGGATTTTTTATCTGTTTGCAGAAATCATAACTCTTTTTATTGCAAAACAGGCCCGTGATATTGCAATAATGCACATCTTTTTTACGTCCCTTATGTTCTCAGGACTTGAACTTCTTTTAAGCTTTACGATTACGTATTTTACACTTGAGACCCTTCACAGAAAGATTTTTCTTCCGCGGTATTTCCCTGATGGACATCTTAAACAGTATAAAAAAGTAAAAAATCCTTCGTTAAGGTTTTTGTTCTTTGCTTTTTACTGTTCAGCAGGCTTATTCCCGACCCTCTACATTCTTTCTGCATACATAACAACGCACTTAAACAACAATATAACAGTAAACACAAACACTCTCATAATTTTATTCTTCCTTGTTCTCTTTGGAGTCGGTCTTTGCATAATCTTTCTTGATTACTTTGATACTCCGCTTAGAAAGTTAAAAGCCGGAACAGAAAAAATAAAGAGTGGGGATTTTAATACGCGTGTAAATGTAGTAAGCGCAGATTCTTTCGGAGATCTTGCAGATTCGTTTAACGAAATGACTGAGACGCTCGAATCAAAGACAAAGAAAATTGTGTCAATTCAGAATTCTATCGTAACCGGGATGGCAGTCATGGTAGAAAGCCGCGACAACAGTACAGGCGGCCACATCAAACGAACAAGTGACTGCGTCCGCATCTTTATTGAACAGCTAAAGAAATCAGAAGAATTTTCATATTTAAGCGACAGTTTTTGCATTAATGTAATAAAGGCAGCACCTATGCACGACCTTGGGAAAATTGCAGTCGACGATGCAGTTTTAAGAAAGCCAGGGAAATTTACCGACGAAGAATATGAAAAAATGAAAAAGCACTCAGAAGAAGGAGCGCGCATAGTAGAAAACGTACTTAAAGAAGTCGACGACCCCGAATTTAAAAAGATTGCGATAAACATCGCGCACTATCATCACGAAAAATATGACGGTTCAGGCTACCCCGAAAAAATTGCAGGAGAAAATATTCCGCTAGAAGCACGCATCATGGCCCTGGCGGATGTGTTTGATGCACTTGTAAGTAAAAGATGCTATAAAGACAGCTTTAGTTATGACAAAGCATTTTCGATTATAGAAGAATCACTCGGAACACACTTTGATCCTAAGCTTGGAAAGATTTTCATCACATGCCGCCCACAGCTTGAACAGCTTTATAACGGAACAGTATAAAAAAATCCCGCAGCACTGTGCGGGATTGTGAACAAAACGAATTAATACATTTTAAAATTAAACCAAAGACCATTCTGGCTTTTAAATGTAAATGCATATGTCGAATTTGGCTCAGATGGATCAACTATTTCTTCAATAGGAATGACCTGTTCCCTCGGTGATTCTACTATTACACATGCATTTGAATCTGGATAGACCTCACTCCCGTTAGACCCTTGCTCTTCACATATTACATTCAGATAAACACATTCTGTAATATACAGTTTATTATTATCTATGTAGGCAAGACCCTCAGAAACAGGCTGAAAGTTACCTCCACTCATGCTTAAACTCCAAAGTGTATATTTACCCATCGAAATATTAAACTCTAATTTATAACTATCCGGTGCAAAATTATAATCAAAGTTTCCTTTGTAAGAAAAATCATCTTCATCATAGTCATTTACACACGGAAATGTATTTCTTACAATATAATTTTCTCCTTCTAAAGGTTTTAAATTATACATATCAACATTAATATAATTTTCACCTGATGAAATTGTAATTCTGTCAGATTTTCCAGAACCTATAAAATATGTTAAATCTTTTCTTGTTGGATCAAAAGAATTAACCATTATATAAACACTTGCACCAACTGGAATCCCGTTAAAAGTTGTATGCAATCTTTCATCAATTGAATTAAAAATGAGTTCCCGTGACTTCTTTACATCACCTAAAAGACTTACCATAACATGAGTATCTGTATCAGTATATGGAACCGTCACATTTCTCTCGTCTGCAGGAATAAAATCTCTGCCGTTAAAAGTCAAGGTTAAAGAAGTTCCGGAATTATCAAAATTTGCGCAGGAATTAAAAAAGAAAAGAAAGAAAGTTACAGCAGTAAGTGTAGATAAAAATTTCTTCATCATTCACTCCCTAAATAACTGCCCGGCAAAAAAATACCGGGCTTTATGGTTTGACCCGCAGCGCAAGCTGTCGGGGTCGAAACCGGTTTCTTGCAAAGAATAAATCTGTCGCAAGATTAATATCTACACGGACAGCCAAAGCGCTGTCCTGCTTTTCTTATGGTTTGACCCGCAGCGCAAGCTGTCGGGGTCGAAACTGGTTTCTTGCGCAGATGTAATCTGTCGCAAGATTAAACGTGTTAAACTGCAGCTGCGCTGTCAGTTTAACACTACTTAGTGTCCATACGTTGCAATAAATACACCAGCTGCAACCGCAGTTCCGATTACACCCGATACGTTTGGTCCCATAGCATGCATGAGAAGGAAGTTAGAAGGATCTTCCGACATACCAACTTTATTTGCTACACGAGCAGCCATAGGAACAGCAGATACACCAGCTGATCCGATAAGCGGATTGATTTTTTCCTTTAAGAAAAGGTTCATAATCTTAGCCATGATAAGTCCGCCTGCTGTTGCAATACAGAATGCAAGGAGACCAAGAAGGATAATACCGATTGAACTTCCATTCATAATCTTTTCTGGAGTCATCTGACTTCCTACACCAAGGGAAAGAAGAATAGAAACAATGTTCATAAGTTCATTTTCCATTGTCTTAGAAAGACGTTCAACTACACCACACTGTTTTACAAAGTTACCGAATGCGAGCATACCGATAAGAGGTGCTGCAGGTGGAAGAAGAAGAATAGTAACGATGAGAAGCATCATCGGGAATAAAGTCTTTTCTGTTTTAGAAACTACACGAAGCTGTTTCATCTTGATAAGACGTTCTTTTTTAGAAGTAAGGAGCTTCATGATAGGCGGCTGAATCATAGGAACAAGCGCCATGTAAGAATAAGCTGCAACTGCAATTACAGCCATCATTGCCGGAGCAAGTTTTCCTGATACATAAATAGATGTAGGACCGTCAGCACCACCAATGATAGAAATAGCACAAGCCTGGAGCATATTGTATTCAACACCAGGAATAAGGTTCATGAGGGCTACACCAAAGAGAGTTGCAAATACACCAAGCTGTGCTGCAGCACCGAGCAATGCAGTCTTTGGATTTGCAATAAGCGGACCAAAGTCTGTCATAGCGCCAATTCCCATAAAGATAAGCATCGGGAAGAATTCGTTTCCAACACCTGCACTGTAAATGATGTGAAGCATTCCGTGTGGTGCATCACCCATTCCGGCTCCAGGAATATTTACAAGGATTGTACCGAATCCGATTGGAATCAAAAGAAGCGGTTCAAAACCTTTAGCAACTGCAAGGTATACGATTAAGAAACCGATTGCAATCATTACGATTTTCTGCCAGCCGGGAACATGATCTCTTGCATATGCAAATGGATCTGCTTCCATTCCTTTTTCTGTTGCTTCTGCATCAAGCTTTGCCTGTGCAATTTCTGCATCAGTCTTCTGGTGAATGATCTGATAGATACCAGTGTTTTCCCAGATGTTCATAAGGAACTTGCTTACAGAAATTTCAGGAATGTTTTCTGAATCCTTAATGATTGCTGTATTCATTGTTCTAAAGGAAGGAGCTTCCCTGTCTTCGCCTGTAGAAGCATTTGCTGTCGGTTTAATGATAAACGAAGCAACAAGTGCTACAAGCATTACACCGAGCATTGTCTTAAAAATATGTTTTTTATCTCTGGTTAATTCATTCATTTTTTTATCCTTAGTTAATTTCTGCAATTGCCTGTCCCGCAGATACCTGTGTAGAAGGCTGTGCAAGGAAGTGAACTTTACCTGCAGTTCCTGCTTTAATTTCAAGTTCCATCTTCATAGATTCAATCATGATGATTGTTGTATCAGGCTGAACTGAAGCACCTTCTGCAACTACATGTTTAAGGAGAGTTCCTGCAACTGGAGCGTTAACAGGTTTTCCTCCTGCTGATGCTGCCGGAGCGGCTGCAGGGGCTGCCTGAACAGCTGGTGCTGCAGCAGGAGCTGCCATTACTACTCCACCGAGAGTAGCAAGTACCTGACCTGCTGTAATCTGAGTTCCCGGCTGAACAACAAAGTTAATCTTTCCATCTTCAGGAGCCTTTACTTCGAGTTCCATTTTCATAGACTCAAGCATGATTACTGTATCACCTTTTTTAACCTGTGCACCGTTTGCTGCAACATGTTTTAAAAGAGTTCCTGCAACAGGAGCTTTGATATCAACTCCGCCTGTAACAACAGGAGCAGTTGCCGGAGCACTTCCTGCAGCGCCGAATGAAACATTGTAAGGAGTTCCGTTAACTGTAATTGTAGAACCGTTTGAAGTTACATTGTATGAAGTTCCGTTTACAGAAACTGTATAAGAACCGTTTGCAGAAGCAGCAGGAGCTGCTGATTCTACTTTTCCGAATTTTTCTTTTGCATCAACAGGACCGTTTGCACGAGTCTTAAAGAAGCCTGGTGCTACTTTAGGGAACATAGCGTATGTAAGAACGTCTTCATCAGATCCGTCACCGCCAGCTTCCTTAGCCTGTTTAACCATTTCGTCCCATTCCATAGGAATTTCATCTGCAGGACGACAAGTCATCGGAGCAGACATTCCTGTCTGTGCGAGAGCTTTCTTTACGAGGTCTGCATTTGGTTCAGCAGGAAGTTTTCCATATCTTCCAACGAGAAGATCTGCAAACTCACCTGTCATTTTTTCGTAGCGACCGAAGAGTACGTTAAATACAGCCTGTGTTCCTACAATCTGTGATGTAGGTGTTACGAGTGGAACATATCCAACATCTTTATGTACGTTTACGAGTTCTTTAAGAACGTCGTCCATCTTGTCTGATTTACCCTGCTGCTTGAGCTGGCTTTCGAGGTTAGAAAGCATTCCGCCTGGAACCTGGCTTGCAAGAATACGTGTATCTGCTCCAAGGAATTTAGATTCGAGTGAAGCATAGTGTGTGCGTACTTCACGGAAGTATGCAGCAATTTCAAGAAGTGCATTGATGTCTAAGTCTGTGTCGTATTCTGTACCCTTGAGCATTTCTACAACTGTTTCTGTAGCAGAATGTGAAGTTCCCATTGCCATAGAAGAAATTGCAGTATCAAGAACATCTGCACCTGCTTCTGCAGCTTTAAGAAGTGTTGCAACAGAAAGACCTGTTGTTGCGTGTGTATGAATCTGAACAGGAATATCAACCTTTGCTTTGATTGCCTTTACGAGATCGTAAGCAGCATAAGGTTTTAAAAGTCCTGACATATCTTTGATACAGATTGAATCAGCGCCAAACTCTGCATATGTTTTAGCAAGTTCAGCATATTTTTCGTTTGTGTGGTATGGAGTTACGGCATAAGAAATTGCCATCTGAACGTGTTTACCGGTTTTCTTTGCAGCATCTGCAGAACGTTTTAAGTTTCTAGGATCGTTACATGCATCGAAAATTCTGAATACTCCGATTCCGTTTTTAGCAGCTGTCTGAACAAACTTGTCTACAACATCGTCTGCGTAGTGGCGGTAACCCAAAAGGTTCTGTCCGCGAAGAAGCATCTGGATCGGTGTATTTGGACAAGCTTTTGACATTTTTCTAAGGCGTTCCCATGGATCTTCGTTAAGGAAGCGGATACATGAGTCATAAGTTGCTCCACCCCATCCTTCAAGGCTCCAGAAACCGATTTTATCGAGTTTTTCAAATGCCGGAGCCATATCGGCAGTTGTCATACGTGTTGCATGAAGGCTCTGATGAGCATCGCGCAATACTAATTCTGTTAATTTGATTTTAGACATATCTTACTTCCTTAATATTTATTTTTTAAGTGCCGTTGCAATGGCTGCAACTACAGCTTTATCGTCCTGTGCAGGGGCCGAAGCAGATGCACTCTTTTCTTCCGGTGCATCAACATCCATTTTCAATGCATGCAGAATACCATGTAACGCATACATACAAATAATCATAATAATGAGGAATGTAAAAACTACTCCCATTCCGAGCAAAGTCAAAATTCCGCTTTGACCAAGCATATCTACTATTGTCATAAGACCCCCAAAAAGTTTCCTTTAAATCCCTTTTTTTTGAAAAAAAAGAAATTAGAACAAGTTTATCATAAATCATTTTTCGTTTCAATGGCTTACTATACATATAGAAGAAAGTTGTTTTTTTCAACTAATGAGCGGCATAGTTTATTCCGATAAATAAAGGGGTATTTTTATGAAAAAACAATTGATGTTTTCGGTTATCGTATCATTCCTTTTCTCTCTGGCTATAGGAAATTCGCTTTTTTCCTGTTCCGGCAAAACAAAATCAGAGCCAGAAAACACACAGGAAACGCTTATTACCACACACAGCTGGTACTACCTCAAAAAGGATGGTTTTGAAAAAATAAATTCGCCTTTAAGCGCCCCTCTTGTAATCAAAAAACCATGGACAGAAAGCATACGCATAAGCGCAATCGGACAGACAGCTCTCATCGATACTGAATCTAAAAGCGAGGCCCCTGAAATATTTGCACTCGTTAACAGAGTCGGACTTATAAAATTTGATTCTGATAAAATGTCGCTCGTTTCTGATTCACTCTTATTTAAAGATGTTACTGCAGAACAGATTGTTTTTATGAACGGTCGTCCTGTTTTTTCTCTTTATAAAAATGATTTTTTTAACGAGTCGCTTTCAAATGTAAACGAAAAAAACATTTCTGTACTCGTTCAGTTTGACACAGAATCAAATTCTTTTTTCCCGATTATAAACTCTGATACGCTTCAGCTTGAAAAAACAGCTCAGATAAATGATTTTTTCTGGGACGGAACTTATTGGTATTACTGCATAAAAAATTCACTCAAAGATAAAACAATTTTTTCTTACATAAAATGGAAACCGCAGAGTTCACTTCTTACAATTCTTCCGGCAGATTCAAAAGAAAAAATTACGGTCAGGGATTCAGATGAAACTGAATTCAGAAATAAAAAAACTGTACAACCTTTTGTAAATGCACCTGAACGGGTAAAAAAACTTCTTTCTACGATTCCGTCTAACTTTAATTTTTCGATAGAAGTTAAAACTGCAGGTGGACCTTCGCCAAGATATTATGAAAACATTTCATCAGAAGGTGACTCACCGGTAGAAGCAAAAGTACAGCTTTCTGACTCGTGGACTGCAGCAGTATTTAAAGACGGAACAATGTATTTTACCGGCTCGCTTTTTAACAGAAGAATGCTGAACAATTCAAAACCTGTCGCACTTCGTCTTCCACGCCTGCCAGAAGGTTTTATCTACACCGATTTTGGAATCTCGGGCGGAACGCTTTATGTTTCATGGGAAGAGGTTTCTTTTTATGAAACAGGAAGATCAGGTTTTTTAAGTGTAGATTTAGCAAAAGTGTTGTATAATGAATTATAGATATGAATAAAGTGTGTCATAGACGATGCACTTTCTGGAGTATGCTTTGCAGAAATTCATGAAAAGATTTTTTTTAATTGCAGTTCTCTTTTCAATGGGCGCTTTATGTTCCGCACAAAGCGAAAACGATTCAAAAAAAATTTCTGTTTCTCCTTATGCAAATCTTGGATTTAATATAACTGTAAATACTGCATCAAAAGAAAAAAGTGCCCCTACTCCTGTAAACTTTGCAGGCGGGATGGGTGCAATAATCGATATTACAGATTTCATTACACTTGAACCTCGTCTTGATTTCTGGGCAATGTATTATCTTTTTGACGGCAAAGATGCACTTCCTGCAGAAATAGAACAGCGCACTGCTTCTGTTCTATGTTTTATGCTCGACGTTCCTGTCGGATTTAATTTTAGAAAAGGAAACCACACATTTACTCCTGGTGCAGGACTCGGCATTTTAATGCGCTTTGCATTCCTTTCCAGTGGAGTAAAACCAGATGATCATGGGGCTACAGGAAGTGCACAGGGCGATGCAGAAAAGATTGCTTCATGGTTCTGGGGCAAAGGCCGCTTTTTATATCCAGAAGTATTTTTTGCATGGGATTACAGAATTTCAGAAAAACTCAGGGCAGGCTTAACTGCCAGAATATATCTGCCTTTAGGCTCAATCATTGACGGTAAAGGCCTGGATGCAACCATAATCAATCTTTCTACAAGATTTGTATTTTAACCCCTTTTATACGCTATTTTCACTATCCTGATTTTTTACTATAATAGTATGCAAAAATAATGCGGCATACCTGCACTTTTACAGTAATCCTTGCCGCCCGTACATCAGGAGTAAAAAAATGTCAAAATATCCTTTTGAATCCATAGAACCAAAATGGCAGAAGTATTGGGACGAACACAAAACTTTTAAAGTAAACGAAGACGAAAAGTTTCCGGCAGAAAAAAGAATGTACGTACTGGACATGTTCCCGTACCCTAGTGCAGCCGGACTTCACGTAGGCCACCCTGAAGGCTATACGGCAACAGACATTTACTGCCGCTACCTTCGCATGAACGGTTATAACGTACTTCATCCGATGGGATACGATGCATTCGGACTTCCTGCAGAAAACTACGCAATCAAAACAGGAACACATCCAAAGACAACAACAAACGCAAACATAAAACATTTTACACAGCAGATTAAATCACTCGGATTTTCTTATGACTGGGACCGCTGCGTATCAACCTGTGAACCGGATTACTACAAATGGACTCAGTGGATATTCCTTCAGCTTTATAAAAAAGGCCTTGCATACGAAGCACAGACTCCAATCAACTGGTGTCCGTCTTGTATGACAGGTCTTGCAAACGAAGAAGTAAAAGACGGAAAGTGCGACCGCTGCGGTGCAGAAGTTACACACAAAACAATCCGTCAGTGGATTTTAAAAATTACAGATTACGCAGACCGTCTTGATAACGACCTCGACACTCTCGACTGGCCGGAAAGCGTAAAAGCAATGCAGCACAACTGGATTGGAAAATCAACAGGTGCAGAAGTTGTTTTTACAGTTGCAGACAAAGATGGAAAACCAACAGAAAACAAACTTACAGTTTATACAACACGCTGTGATACACTCTTCGGTGCAACTTACATGGTTGTATCACCTGAACACAAAATCATTCCGGAAATTACAACACCAGAGCAGGCAGATGCAGTAAAAAAATATCAGGAAGAGGCTGCAAAAAAATCTGACCTTGAGCGAACAGATCTTGCAAAAGATAAAACCGGTGTATTCTCAGGAAGCTATGCGATAAATCCTGTAAACGGAAAACTAATTCCAATCTGGATTGCAGATTATGTTTTGATTTCTTACGGAACAGGTGCAATTATGGCAGTTCCTGCTCACGATGACCGTGACTGGGAGTTTGCAAAAAAATTTGATCTTCCTATCATCGAAGTTTTAAAATCAGAAGTTGATGTTCAGAAAGAAGCATGGACTCAGGATGGAATCCACGTTAACTCAGAATTCCTTGACGGCTTAAATAAAGCTGACGCAATTGCAAAGATGCTTGAGTTCCTCGAAGAAAAGAAAATCGGACGCAAGGCAATCAATTATAAACTCCGCGACTGGATTTACAGCCGTCAGCGTTACTGGGGAGAACCGATTCCTCTCGTGCACTGTCCGAAGTGCGGAACAGTTCCTGTACCGGAAGAAGAACTTCCTCTT
>JAEEGL014223429.1_pt1 | contig 32107 bp, 30 predicted proteins | sample 9134231 | NCBI WGS metagenome assembly JAEEGL01 (sample SAMN16246548, study PRJNA631951) | gut metagenome | biome: gut microbiome; feature: rumen; material: fiber-attached | host: Bos | place: Iran: Karaj | collected 2018-10 | reverse complement strand
TTCCCGTTGGGGATGGCCGTGCCGATGAACTGCCAGTGCTCGTTCTCGTCAAGCTGGTACAGGTCGATGCCCCGGATGCCCGTTCCGGCCATGTGGTGCATGATGAAATAGTTGAGCAGCGTCCAGCGGATGCCGATACTGCGGCTGTTGGTCGAGAAACGGATGGCCAGGCCGGCCGAGTTGAGCCCCAGCTCCCAGACCGCCTTCCGCGTGACCGGTTTCATATCCACCGGCAGGCGCGAATAAGTAAGTTCCGTGTTGTCGTAGCCCTGATTGATGAGCATCAGATCTTTGGCATCGGTGTATTTGAGTTCCGATGCCTTCTGGGCGAGGCCTGCCGTTGGCAGGAGCAGCAGCGCGAAAAGTGCCGCAATCCGTGTAATGGGTTTCATGTGTTCGATGACTTTGGCCTTACAAATTTAGGAAAAAGTTGTATATTTGTAAGCTATGAATTGGTTTGTGGCACGTACACGGTACTTTCGGCACGAGCTGAAAGTGCGCAACTGGTTGACGGAGCGGGGCGTCGAGTGTTTCGTCCCCACGGAGCGTGTGCGTTTGAAGCGTCCGCGCAAAGGGGGCACGCGCATGGTGGAACGTCCTGTGGCGTCCAATCTGGTGTTCGTTCGTTCAACGAAGGAAGACGCCTGCGCCTTGGTCACTGACTACGGCCTCCCCATGCAGTTCATGATCGACCATGCCACCCACAAGATGATGGTGGTGCCCGACAAGGAGATGGCCGACTTCCAGCGCGTCTTCGAATATTCCATCGACGAGGGTGGCCTCGTGGACCAGCCGCTCGAGGTGGGAGAGCGCGTGATGGTGGTCGAAGGCCCGCTCAGCGGCGTGGAAGGTTTCGTGCTGGAACTCCTCGGTCGTACCTACGTGGTGGTAAGCTTGCTCAACTTTCTCTGGGCTAAAGCCCAGGTTCCTCGCGCCTGGCTGAAAAAAAACGAATAACCAAGCGAAAAATTCCTTATTTTTGCTGATTATGCGGGAATGTGTGGAAAAGTCCACTTTTTTCCGTTTAAATCTCGGCGAAATCCTGTTGTGCAAATGCACGATAGTGGGCGTAGCTTTACTCTCAATCTTGTTTATTCGTATTTTATTTTTATGACCTGTTTTGGCAGATTATTATTGCCAGCCTTATTGCTTGCGGTGGTGGGCTTGGCTTCCTCCTGTGGAACGGCATCGAAGGTGAGTTACTTGCAAGATGTCGGCCCCGATACTACCTTGGCCCTGCAGCAGGTGCGGCAGCTTACCATCCGGCCAGGCGATCGGCTCCGCATCTCGGTGTTCAGCCGCGACCTAGAACTCAGTGAATTGTTCAACTTGACAGAGCGTAGCAATGGAGGAAGCAACAACACCGAGCGGCACCCGTATACCGTCAATTCGGAAGGGAACATCACGATGCCGACCCTGGGTCCTGTTCATGTGCAGGGCATGACGCGCTTGGAAGTGGCCGACCTGATCCAGTACAAGTTGATGGCCTCGAAACTGCTGCTCGACCCCACCGTTGTCGTGGAGTATGCTGATATGTCGTTCTACGCATTGGGCGAAGTCGGCCACCCCGGCAGGATCGTCATCCCCACCGACCAGGTGACCATCCTGGAAGCGCTGGCTCTGGCGGGCGACCTCACTATCAATGGCCGCCGCGAGAACGTGCTGGTGCTGCGCAAATATGGCGACAAAGAGGTGCCCTACTACATCGACCTCACAGACTCGTACAGCGTGTATACCTCGCCGGTGTACTATCTGCAGCAGAACGACATGATCTACGTGGAGCCCAACGACAAGAAACGTTACCAGGCGGATATCAACGCCACCTATTTTCGGTCAGCCGGCTTCTGGATCTCACTCCCGTCGCTGCTGATGTCGCTCTTCGTGCTGATCACCCGCTTCTTCCCCCTCTCTTCTTAACCCGAGTTCTATGGAAAGAAACAATAACAATACACGTACGACAACTATCCCGCGGCAGAATTCCAAGAGTGCTCCCCAACTCATCAAGGATGTCGTCCATCTTTGCCTGCAGAACTGGTACTGGTTCGTGCTTTCGCTCCTCGTGGCGCTGGGCATCGGCTTTTACTTGACCGTGCAGAAGCAACCGGTGTATCTGCGCACCGCTTCGATTATGGTGAAAGACAACAAGTCTGCGGGCAGCACGGAGGCCATGCTCAAAGATATGGGCATCACTCAGACCTCCACCAACCTTACCAATGAACTTTTGATGCTCAAATCGAGCGTCGTGGCCGACGAAGTGGTGAAACGCCTGCGGCTCGACGTTGATTATTCCCGGAAGGGCAAGTTCTACGACCCGGTGATGTATGGCATCAATCGGCCTCTGGAGGTGCGGTTCCTCGACCTCAATGACCAGGAGAATGCCGCGCTGACCGTGGCGCTCCAGGCTGACAGCACGGTGCGTGTCTCGGGCCTGCGGCGGGGGGGCGTGGAATACACCGACAACTACGAGGCGCGGTTGGGCGATACGCTCGAAACGGTGATTGGCCGCCTGGCGGTCGTGGGCTCGCCTTACTATGTGGATGGAGCCAAGTGCCAGCTCGATGTGCGGCGCACCGGTCTCGACGCCGCGACCAGCCGTGTGCGGAGCAAGCTTACCGCACAGCTGCGCGACAACAATTCCTCGATCATCGACATCCGCTACCGCGACGTATCGCCCGGACGGGCGGACGATGTGCTCAACACGCTGATGGCCGTCTACAACGAAAAGTGGATGCAGGACCGCAACCAGCAGATCGTCAGCACCAACGAATTCATCCGGGAGCGCCTTGCAGTGATCGAGTCGGAACTGGGTAATGTGGAGCAAAACATCTCGAGCTACAAGTCGGAGCACCTGATCACCGATGTGGGTCAGGCCGGCGCCATGGCCGCTGCTCAGGTCAGTGAAGTGGAGAGCCAAAGCACCGAGCTCCAGAACAAGATCTCCCAGTTGCACACGGTGTACGATTACCTCATCAGCACACAAGACGACACGCAGCAGATTCCCTTCAACTTGGGCATTGACAATGCGGCCATCGTGCAGAAGATTTCGGAATACAACACGTTGCTGTTGCAGCGCAACAACCACTTGGCATATTCCTCGTCGCAGAACCCGCTGGTGCTCGACCTCAACAAGCAGCTGGCGTCGATCCGCCGCTCGATTGTGGAGGCGCTCGGCAACGAGCTCTCACTTCTGCGCACCCAGCAGCGCAACCTGCAGGCAGTGCGAAGCCGAGCCGTAAGCCGCGTGGCCACCAACCCCCAGCAGGCCAAATACTTGCTCTCTGTAGAACGGCAGCAGAAGGTGAAGGAGGAACTCTATCTGTTCCTGCTCCAGAAACGCGAGGAGAACGAGCTGTCGCAGGCGTTTACGGCCTACAATTCGCAGATCATCGAGCCGGCCCACGGCAGCTGGAAGCCCATTGAGCCTGTGCCCAAGACCATCTACCTGTTCGCCATCCTGCTGGGCCTGGGTATCCCGGCCGCCTTCCTGTTCCTCAAGGAAGTACTGACAACCACCATCCAGAGCCGTGAGGACCTCAAGCAGATGAGCGTGCCTTTTGCCGGAGAGATTCCGCTGGCCACGGCCAAGCAGGGCTTCTTCGGACGGCTGTTCCTTAAGGCCAAGCCTCATGGGAAGGCCGAGGTGCTGGTAGTCGAGAAGAACCGTAACATGATCAACGAATCCTTCCGCGTGGTGCGCTCGAACCTTGAATTCCTGCTGGGTTTCGACGCCGGGCACAAGGTGGTGATGCTCACCTCCATGGTGCCGGGCAGCGGCAAGACTTTTACTTCTGCCAACCTCTCGGCGGCCGTGGGCCTCAAGGACAAACGGGTGCTGGCCATCGACCTTGACCTCCGCAAGGCTTCGCTTTCGAAATATGTGAACCGTCCGTCGCACGGTGTGTCCGACTTCCTGAGCGGCCGGAAAGACGACTGGAAGTCGCTTCTCGTGCAGCTGGGCAAAGTCGACATCCTGCCTTGCGGCAGCCTGCCGCCCAACCCGTCGGAACTGCTCTATTCGCCGCGCTTCACCCAGCTGATGGAGGAGGCCCGCACCGAGTACGACTATGTGTTCCTCGACTGCCCGCCCGTGGAAATGGTGGCCGACGCGGCCATCATCAACCGCTATGTCGACCTCACGCTGTTTGTGGTCCGCGCCAAGATGCTCGACCGCTCGGTGCTTCCCGAGATCGACCAGTGGTACGCCGAAAAGAAATACGCCAACATGGCCTTGATCCTCAACGGCACCGACGCGAAGTCCGACCGCTACGGCTACCACAAGTACGGCTATCACCGCTACGGTTATCACTACTACAGCTATGCAGGAGAAAAGTAACGACTGGACCCTGGTCATCAAGCCCCGGAAGCGGCTGCTCGACCTCGACCTGAAAGGGCTCTGGCGCTACCGCGACCTGTGGTACATGTATGTCAAGCGCGACATCGTGACCTTCTACAAGCAGACCATCCTCGGCCCGCTTTGGTTCGTCATCCAGCCTGTGCTGACCACAATCATGTACATGTTCGTGTTCGGCGGTCTGGCAAAGATTTCCACCGACGGGGCGCCGCAGCCGTTGTTCTACCTGTCGGGCATCATGCTCTGGAACTATTTCAGCGATTCGTTTAACGCCTCGTGCGGGGTATTCACCAACAACGCTTCTGTGTTCGGCAAGGTGTATTTTCCCCGCCTAGTGGTGCCGCTCGCCGGCTTGACCTCCAACCTCGTGAAGATGGGCATCCAGCTGATTCTCTTCATTCTGGTGTACGTGGGCTACTGCATCGCAGGCGTTCCGTTGTCGCTCAACTGGTCGCTGGCGCTCTTCCCGGTGCTGGTGCTCCTGCTGGCACTGCATGCGCTCTCCTGGGGCCTCATCATCTCGTCGGTCACTTCGAAATACCGCGACCTGAAGTTCCTCGTGGCGTTCGGCCTCCAACTTTTCATGTATGCCACGCCGATCATCTACCCGCTTAGCGCCGCGAGCGGTCGCATCCGCATGGCCTTGGAACTCAACCCGCTGACGCCGATTTTCGAAGCCTTCAAGTTCGGCTGTCTCGGCTGCGGCTCCCTCTCCTGGAGCGGCCTGCTCTATAGCACCGTCTTCATGCTCGTCACCCTGTTCTTTTCGGTCATCATCTTCAACCGCGTGGAACGCAATTTCATGGATACTGTATGAATGCCATTGAGTTTGATCACGTTGGGAAACTCTACCAGTTGGGCAGCGTGGGGACTGGTACCCTGTCGCACGACCTGAACCGCTGGTGGCAGACCAAAATCCTCCGCCACGAAGATCCTTATCTGAAGATCGGTGAGACCAACGACCGCTCCCACAAAGGCAGTTCCGACTTCGTGTGGGCGCTGAAGGATATCTCCTTCAATGTGGGTGAGGGCGAAGTGGTGGGCATTATCGGCAAGAATGGCGCCGGCAAGTCCACGCTTCTCAAACTCCTTTCGCGCGTCACAGCTCCCACTACAGGCGAGATTCGCGCCCGTGGGCGTATCGCTTCGCTGCTCGAAGTCGGTACGGGTTTCCACCAGGAGATGACCGGCCGTGAGAACATCTACATGAACGGCGCTATCATGGGCATGACCCGCGCCGAAATCACTTCGAAACTCGATGCGATTGTCGATTTTGCAGGAGTCGAGCGGTATCTCGATACGCCAGTGAAGCGCTATTCCAGCGGTATGACCGTGCGCCTCGGCTTCGCTGTAGCCGCTTTTTTGGAGCCGGAGATTCTGGTAGTCGATGAGGTCCTGGCCGTCGGTGACGCTGAATTCCAGAAAAAAGCCATCGGGAAGATGCAGGATGTCTCCCGCGGAGAAGGTCGGACTGTGTTGTTTGTGAGTCATAATATGGCGGCGGTGAAGAATCTTTGCACACGTGGAGTTGTGTTACAAGACGGACAATATGTCTTTGATGGACCAACAGAAGGTGCAATTGATTATTATCTTCAGAGGAATGAGTTGGAGTTCGTGGAGTCCAAGATAAAAGATCGCGTATTGTTTAAAAAGCCATATATTCAGATAGATCGGGTGACGGTCAATGGAGAAGAAGATAATTCGGTAACAGTTCCGGCAAATACCCGGTTTATTGAGTTTGAGATCAAGGGGCATTCTGATATGGCGTTTAGGACGAGTGTGAAAGCGCAATTCTCCACTCTGGATGACGTTGTTTTGGCCACTTATAGTTATGGGATTTACAAGGGGGAGATCATGTCTTTCCCAGAAGGTGACTTCTCTATAAGCCGTAGAGTGGAATTGCCAAAGTACATGGGGAAAGGAGACTGTTATCTGAGTTTTCTCATGTATGAACCGCGCATACAGGATTTGGCTTCAATACCTAATTGTGTCAAAGTTCATTTCGATGGTAATTGTGATGCGTTTTGTCGTCCTGTCAATATAAAAGGGGAAGGATTTTTGGGTTTGGAATAAGAGGATGTTTAAAGTTGTATATGTTTTGTCATGCGGCGCTACCGGATATTATCCGGAGCAGTGTCTAATGTCGCTATATACTCTTCGAAAACATAATCCGGCTATTCCGTTATTCGTGGTAATGGATAGTATTACTCGTACTGTCCTCCCATGGAAAACGATTGATGCGATTTCACAGTTTGCAGAGGTTTTAACGTTTGAAACACCTGATGAGTATAACACTGAGAAGCTTCGCTCCCGTTTCTTAAAAACTTCCATACGAAGACTTGTTTCTGGCGATTTCCTTTTCGTGGACTGCGATACAATTGTCTGTCGAACCTTCAATGATCACGATTTCCGTGGTCTTACGATTGGCATGGTGGCAGATTTGAATGCTTCCCTTCCTTTATTAGAAGAGAATACGTTGACAAAATGTTATAATGCCGGGTTTCGGGAATTGAAAGGTGCACCGTACTATAACAGTGGCGTTTTCTTCGTCAAGGACACTCCGGAGTCATATGCTTTTTTTGATACTTGGCATAAGCTGTGGCGAGAATCAACACAAAGAGGTTGTTCTTATGATCAGCCAGCGCTGTGTGAAGCCAACCGGCAGTTTGGTTTTCCAATCCAAGAGATTTCCGGAAAGTGGAATTGCCAGATCAAATTTTCAGGAAGCATGCGCTTTTTACGAGATGCGGTCGTGTTACACTATTTTGCAGCCGACGGGTCTGCCCGGCGCCCTTTCCACGAAGAAGAATTGTTGAGGAGAGTCCGCGACAATGGTATAGATTCGACGGTTGAAGCTGTCCTCAATAGTAGTGTTGATGCATTAGCGGCCTTTTTCTCTCAAAAGTCTGATAATGTCCTTCGTTTTTTAGGGACGGATATGTTCAGTGTTTTTATTGAAGACCGTCCGACTTTCCGTTTTGCTGAAAGGATAGCTCGGCGTATTCAAAGAATGAAACGGAGGATGCATTAAGATGAGCTCCAAAGCATCGATACCAGGCATTGACTTACTTAAGTTTTGTTTGGCCTTATTGATACTTGTCGCCCACACACAGTTGTTTGTGGAATATCCATTGTTGTCTCATGCCAGAGAAGAGCTTTCGTCAATAGCCGTTCCAACCTTCATGGCTATTAGTGCCTACTTTTTTTTCAGAAAGGTCTATTCATTGCCAAAGAGCGATAACTCACTCCCTTTATTAGTCAGGACGGTTAAGAGGCTTGTGTTATTGTTCATAAGTTGGTACATTTTGATGTTGCCAATGACCTATTTCAATTTTTTCAGTGTTGCTACTTTGAAAGAAACCATTTTTGCAATCTTGTTATCATGCACATTCAATGGCTATTGGTTTATCAAAGCACTTCTGTTGAACACCGTCATTTTCTTCTTTTGTAGACGAGGTGCGGCTTTATGGATATGTATCGTATTGTCCTGGATTATCTATCTTTGTTTCTCCTACAATTATATCTTTCATTTTTTCGATTATCCCTATCATCCCTATTATAGTTTTTATTATCACATGGGTTATTTTTCTGTGGGAGTGCTTTTAGCAAAGTATGGAAAGCGTATTGTAAATGGTCGGCACACAATTCCTTTAGTTGTGTTTTGGTTAGTCCTTTTTGTCGTTGATTATTTGTTTGCCCCATTCTCTCCTATTTTCCGTATACTCTCCATACCAATTGTTTTTATACTTTTTTATCAGTTGAATTTGAAAGAGGGACGTCAGTATAAGACATTGCGCGAAATGAGTATCATTCTATATATGGTTCAGTTTGTATTGATTTGGATATATGATTTATGCTGTAACAGTTTTTTAGATACTACATCAGTTTTATTCCAGACTTTACAATGGAGTGTGATGAAGTCTTTGGTTATTCTCTCTATCGCCATTTTGATGTCCGTGGGCATCTTACGATTTGGGGATAAATGTAGAGTTCTGAAATACTTGTATTAGGATAGACAGCTACATGTTTGGTTTGTATGGAAATAGCAAGTAACAACCAAAGGATTGCCTATATTGATTTAATGAAGGGTATTTGTATCGTGTTGGTTGTTATTGTGCATTGCGGTGTAAAGTTTCCCTATGATGTTTTTAATGATATGCTTCAGAACCTTAGGATGCCGTTGTATTTTTGTTTGTCGGGTTTGTTCTTCAAGGAGTATGGCAGTTTCTTCGAATTCGTCATAAAAAAACAAATAGGATTATTATCCCATACCTTTTCTTTGCTTTTGTCCCTTATGCCGTTTTCGACATTTTCTTTAACACGGAAGTGAAAAAGGCTGGGCTCTATTATTTTTTTATGCTGATTGAACCCTACAACTTTCCACTTTGGTTCTTGAGAAGCCTTTTTCTTTCGTATGTGGTCTATTGGATAATAAATCACTATTTTAGAGAGACTATTTTTTTGGGGGGGGGGAGCGGTAATTCTTTTGGCCTATTTTTCATGGAGAGTTTTTTTCTTAATACCGAAGGGGAGTTACTCTTTTGTAATAGAAAACAGTTTGACTAGTTTGTTTTCATTACCTTTTATTTTCATTGCAACCTGAGTCAGAAGAAAAGGGGTATTGGGGAAAGCATATAAACCCAAACAATTGTTGTTGATTTTCATATTCGCGTTGTTTTTCTGGATAACCTTTGCCCAAAGCAATGTGTTTTTTTATAGAGCGCATTTTGGGGATGCTTGGCCGTTACTATATCTGAGCGCATTTGGTGGTATAGTTTGTTTATGGGTTATTTGCATAGCGTTAAAAGGCTCTTCTTTTTCTCTTACATGGGGCGCTATTCTATTGTTGTGCTGGGTACTTTTTGCCCTATAATGCGGCTATTGTCTGAGTCTTTTGGCATAACCGGAATCAAACAGGCTGTCATCACGTTGGCTATCATGCCATTGATGATATATGTGTGCACTCACCTTTTTCCATGGTTCACTGCCCAGAAAGATCTCATACAGGTTAAGTAATCAATAAAACGTCAATAGTTGTGATATCCCTCATCATCCCGGTTTTTAATGCCGCAAAATACCTTGACCAATGCCTCCAGTCAGTGGTTGGACAAAGCTACACGGATTGGGAGTGTATTCTGGTGGATGATGGATCAACGGATAAAAGCGGAGAGATATGTGATAGATGGGCCAGTGTTGATGCTCGTATCAAGGTTATTCATCAAGATAATCTAGGCGTGTCGGTTGCTAGGAATCGTGGTATTGATAATAGTCAAGGTGAATACATTTGTTTTGTGGATTCTGACGATTGGGTAGAGGCATCATATCTCTCCGATATGTTAGCATGTTTGGATGATTCTAATAGACTGATTATATCTGGAATTATTACAGAGAAAGAAGAAGGCTCCCACCTTGTTTGTCCATCAAAGGAGTTACTTGTCCAATTAACAACTGGTTCTCAATCATCAGAGTGGGTTGATTATATTAACCTTTTTTATGGTCCATTTGTGAAACTATACAATAGGCGTGTCGTTGTTGATAATAGTTTGCTCTTTCCCGAAGGTCAATCTTTGGGAGAAGACATGATTTTCAATTTAGACTATCTTAGTCATATAGATGAAGTTTTGTTTATTCCAAAGGCTAATTACCACTATCGGATTGCGAGTGGAAGATCTTTATCCACTATGTTCAGAAATAACAAATTTGAAATCGAGTATGATTTGTGGAAGAGAAGGAGGTTGTTATTTGACGAAACAGGTCTTTGGAATGAGCGATTGAAAGAGTACATGGACACTCAGCTGGGGGGGATTATATATAATGGTATTTTTAATGGTCCTCAAGTATCTTATAAGTCGATAACTAAAATACTCGATACCCCCGAAATTTCAGACTTGAGTCTTTCATCCTTTACAACGAGTCCAAGGATTAAGAAAGCGATTCTCAATAGGGATGGATTGTTCTTTTATCTTCTTCGCAAGATTAAGGGATAAATGGAATATTCAAAGATAAAACTTGTCATTTGGGATCTGGACGATACCTTCTGGAAAGGTACGCTCAGTGAAGGACCGGTTGAATTGATTGATGAAAACGCCAAAGTGCTGAAATCTTTGGCGGAGAGAGGCATTATTTCGTCGATCTGTTCCAAGAATGACTGCGGTTCTGTTTCTGAAGTATTGGCACGCGCAGGTCTGGTTGAGTATTTCGTTCTTCCATCGATAGATTGGTCGCCTAAGGGCCAGAGAATCGGAAGATTGATTGAGGACCTGGGCCTCCGTCCCATCAATTGCCTCTTTTTAGACGATAATCCAGTCAATAGACAAGAAGCTAAGTATTATGTGCCAGAATTAAATGTGGATGGGCCAGACTGCATTGCCGATATTCAAGCTTATATTTCGTCAACAGAGAAGACAGACCCAGGGTTGAAGCGGCTTGACCAGTATCATGTGTTGGAGAAGAAACTTAAGGCCAGAACAGCGGCTTCAGACAACGAAGCTTTCTTGTTCGATTCTGACACCAGAATAGAGATTCATCGCGATTGTCTTGCCCATATTGACCGAATAGCAGAATTAGTAATCAGGACAAATCAGCTGAATTATACAAAAGTGAGATCCTCCAAGGAAGAACTGGTTTCATTATGTGAGGATTCCTCAGTGAATTCAGGATATGTGACGGTATGTGACAAATATGGTGATTATGGTATAGTCGGATTTTTTGCTGTCAAAGAGAATCGTTGTATTCATTTTCTTTTCTCATGCAGGACGATTGGGCAGGGGGTTGAACAATATGTGTATGCTTCGCTTAATTATCCTGAACTTGAAGTCGTGGGCGATGTGGTGAATCTCGTAACCGATGCCCCATCTCCGGCATGGATCAACCAAGATTACAAAGAGTCAATAATCAAGACAAATAAATCACACAATAAGGTTATTTTGAAAGGAGGCTGTGATCTCAATGCCATGTCTGAATATCTTCAGACGGACAATGTGATAACAGAATTCACGTATATCAGCCCCACAAAGCATAATTTGATTGAAAACCACAATCACTCAACAAACTATCTTCAATGGCATTTCCTGACTTCAGCCGATAGGCAACGTATTCTTGAAGAGTGCATGTTTGGCGAAGAATCCATGTTCGACACTACGGTCTATGATGATGATGTATCACTCGTCTTTGTCAGTACTATGGAGGAAGCTAATTTGGGTATCTATCGTCGCAGAAACGATGGCTTTGAAATAGCATTTGGGGAATACGTTTATCCACTGACCGACCCCAAGAATTGGGATTTTTATGTGAGAAACGAGATATTTACCGCACATAACAACTTTACATACGAATGGCTGAAGCAATTTAGCAATAATTATGAGTTTATCGGTTGTTTGTCGCCTTCTCAGATTTTGGCAAATGCGAAAACATTTCTATCCAAGGTAGATGCTCGTGCCAAGGTGTGCTATCTACTAGGAAGTGAGATTCCTTTTGATAGGAACACACAGAAGAATTATGAAGGTCGTCATTTGGTTTACAAAGAGATTAATAAGCTTTTTAGGGAATATGCTGAGGAGAGCGACAGAGTGCTTCTTATTGACATCAATGAGTTCTTGCGTGGCCAGCAGGATTTCACGAACAACATCAACCATTTCCACCGTCGCGTTTATTATGCGATCGCGACGAAGGCGAATGAATATATAGAATTGTCATCAAGTACGAAATTGCCGCAGAAAGGCCAAGTCTATCTCTTTTGGAAAGATTTCATCGACAGGATAGGCTATACAGGGTTCTATCAGACCTCGTTTTGGAAATACTTACGAAAGCCTTACGTCTATTTTAAGAAGAAATGTCGACATTAACCATACATACTGCTTCCTATAATAGAGCCTACATTCTTGGTAAAGCTTATGAATCCCTGAAAGCACAGACTTGCAAGGATTTCGAATGGATTATCTCGGATGACGGCTCTTTGGACAACACTGAGGAACTGGTAAGAGGCTGGCAGAAAGAAAACAATGGCTTTGATATAATCTATAGTAAGCTGCCTCATGTTGGTTTTCCTAGGGCGCTAAACGACGGTGTCCGACTGGCCAGAACGGAGTGGTTCATGATGCTTGATTCAGATGATTGGCTGATGCCGGAGACGGTAGAAAAGCTGATACCTTGGGTAGAAGAAATAAAGGACATGAGGATGATGGCGGGGATAGGTGTTACTCGATGCTATCCCGATGGCAGTTTCATGAAGAAACAGGCTCCTTTGATTGACGCCACATTGGGCTATGTGGATGCTTCGAACTCAGACCGCGCCCAATACAATTTGAATATGGACTGTTTTGAGGTAAACCGCACCGCTTTGCTGCGGAAGTATCCATTTCAGTATTGGCCGACGGAAGATTATGCGCCTCCGGCCTTGAATTACAATGCTATGTCACTAGATGGGTATAAGTGGCGATGGCGGGCCGACAAGTTGTATATCTGTGAATACTTGCAGGATGGCTTAACCAAGAGTAACAAGAAGGTAAAGAATAATCCTATGGGTTATGCTATGATGTATAATCAACAGTTGTTATGGCAGAGGGGCTTTCGGTGTGGCTTTAATAATGCTGTTCAGATGATAGCACTATGTGGTTATGCTGGAAATTGGAGCTATCTTAAGTGCTCAAATAATCGTATTATGACGGCATTGGCATTTCCGGTGGGGATTATCTGGTATTTACGAAGAAGACGACAGTTCAGAAGAATCGTTTAATGTCTGCTATCAAAAAAAAGCTACTATTTGTCAATGGCCATCTGAATACGGGTGGAATTGAAAAAACGTTGATTGATCTGTTGTCTTTTATTGATTATTCTAAGTATGAGGTAGACTTATTACTGTTTCAAGGTTTCGGAGATTATTCCGTTTTTCTTGACGAACATGTCCGGGTGTTGTCCTTCGATGTTCGTGCGACATACGGGGCTTTCTCAAAAGTGCTTTCATACTGTATAAAAACCAAGCAATTAAAACTGGCTTACTTTAGATTGATTGAATTATTGTCTCGTACGATGGGTAAGAAAGCGTATTCTTTATTGAAGCCGATTCTTCCAATCCATAAAAGATATGATTGCGCAATCGCATATAGGACTGGGTTTTGTTCGGAAGTTGTCGCTTACTCTGTTGTCGCAAACAAGAAGCTTTGTTGGTGGCATAATGGAGAGTTTAATTATTCAGGGAAGGCAAAAATTCAATTGGGTGAGGTTCTGTCGTCTTTTTCCAGCGTGGTAGCGGTTTCAGAAGGGTGGAAAACACGACTCAAGGAAGAGTTTCCAGAACTAGTGTCTATTGAAGTAATGTATAATGTCTTGAATGCAGATAAAATAGATACAATGGCTGGTTCTGTTCCAGATGTGTATAATGGAGTCCAGTATCCAATTGTCAGTGTTGGCAATCTAACCAAAAGGAAACATTTTGATAATATTGTCTATGTCTGTAGTCAATTGCTTAAACGTGGTTATTCATTTTTTCGGTGGTTTATTGTTGGAGGGGGAGAAGAATATGATCAGATTAGAGAGTTGATCAATAATTATCAGCTCGATGAATACATCATAATGCTCGGTAAGCAAAAGAATCCTTATTCTTTTATTAAGCACGCAAAGTTATTTGTCCACCCTTCATATGGTGAGGCGCATTGTACTGCGATTTTGGAGGCTATGGCTCTCGGTACGCCTTGTGTCGTAACGGAGACGTATGTTCCACAGGACTTTACAACTAATGGGTTCAACTGTGTAGAAGTCTCTAGAAATGCAGAATCATTGTTAGAAGGGGTAGTCTATTTGCTAGATCATCCTCAGACGGCTATAGTTCTTGCGAATAATGCGAAGAAACAGGTTATCAATAGTTTCTCTCCAGATGTGATTATGAAATCATTTTACCGTATCATTGACTAAACCTCTTGGTGGAGTATTAAGAATAATGATCTCTGTCATAATTCCGGTTTTCAACTCTAAGCAATATCTTCGTCGTTGCATTAACTCAGTCATTCTTCAGACATACGGCGATTTGGAGATTGTCCTGGTAGATGATGGCAGTACAGATGGAAGTGGAAATCTTTGTGACGAGTTTGCAGCGAGTAATGCTTCAATAAAGGTGTTTCATACAGCCAATCAAGGCGCATCATTAGCGCGTCGATTCGGCTTGGAACAGGCAAGCGGTGAATACGTGACTTTTGTGGATAGTGACGATTATGTAGAGGATGATTATCTGGAGATGTTGTACAAAGCAATGAATCAGGATGATGTGAAAATTTCTGCATGTGATTATATCCAACATAATGAAGGAAGTAGTCCGATTATTGATAAGAAAGGAAGAGTGGTTCTTCTTGATGATAAAGCGCTACATGAAAGATTTTTTAATTATCAGTTTTGGGGTTTTTGGGGGAAAATATATCACAAGTCCGTCTTTGATGGCATCTTTTTTCCGGCGTTTACTATTAATGAAGATTATTTAGTGATGGCTCAGGTGTTTAATAGATATAAAAGAATGGCATACGTTCCAATGGGACTGTATCATTATGTTATTCATGAAGAAGGATTGTCACATCAGAAATTAAGTATACGGATGTTTGACGAGTATTATAATCAATTGTGGGTAAGAGATTTTTATAGACATAATAATCCTTTGTATCTTCGGCAAGCGGAGGCTCGGTTGACAGAAACCTGTGTTAGTTTAGTAGGAACTGTTCAGAGAGAAGATAAGAAAAGAGAGTATCGCGAAATAGAGAATGAAATGCGGAATTATTTAAGGCGTAACATTTTATCGATTCTGACTAATCCTTTCTTGAGGAATAGCCTTAAGTTTTTTGCAATTAAATATTGTTACATCTGACCTGTCAAAGTGGCAATGATTACTAAGTATTGAAATATCGACTGCTCTCTCAGAATGAAGGAATGGAGTTACAATGAAGATATTTAATATTTCGAGCATTATTTCGCATCCGTTGAAATTTGCGTATTATATCGGATTCTTAAAAGAGGAAGAATTGTCATTGCCTGTGGAAAAGCGTTATGGGAGGATAAAATGGATAGATATCCGTAAATATAAAGAGGAGGGATGGTTCGCAGATCCTTTTATTCTGACGGTGAATGGCGATACCATTGAATTATTTGCGGAAGAAATGATATATAGGACAGGACGAGGGATTTTGGTGTACTTAAGAATAGACAAAAAGTCATATGAAGTTTTAGAGAAGACAACAATTCTCGATAATGAGACTCATCTTTCTTTTCCCATATACATTAAAGAAAATGGTAAGTTATATGTCTATCCAGAGAATTATCAGAGTGGCACGGTTAAACTGTATGAATATAATGAAAAAACCAGAAAATTGATGAATCCTCGCATCATCATTGATCAGCCCCTTCTGGATACGCAGATCATTAAAATAGATGGGACTTATTATGCGTTCGGTGTGAAATATAAAACCGGAAGACAGCAAGATACACAGGTATTATATGTTTATAAGTCTGAGAATCTAAAGGGCAATTATAGATGTATACAAGAGATAAAGAACATAAGGTGTGAGGAACGTGGGGCTGGATTAATCTATGTAGAAGGAAGTCGTATGATTCGCCCTGCTCAGTGTTGCGAGGGGGGATATGGAAAAGAGGTCATATTGTATGAATTGTGCAAAGACAAAAATGGCTTTAAAGAGATTGAAATTGAGCGTGTAGTTCCGGATAGACAAGCACAAAAGGGAAGTATTCTTCACACTTTCAATAAAATGGAAGGTATTGTGGTTGTTGACGGATTCGCATATAATACTCCAAGGCTGGCTTCATTTTATAAGAAACTGAGAGGAATCAAGGATTGATGAATGATAAGATTATTATACACAAATTTTTCCAAAAAGATTTGTTTCTGCTTAAGAGTGATTGGCTGGCCCTGGAGAAAGGACGAGACATGTCGTATTTTCAGACGTACGATTGGTATGAATCCATTAATGATGTGGTCCCGTCTCATGGCAAGGTGTTCTTTTTTTCTGTCTCTAAAAAAGGAAAGGTGAAATTGATCGCACCATTTTGGATATTAAAAAGGACTTATTTTCTAATTAATAATAAAGGATGTTATTTTTGGGGCAGAGAGGGCTTTAGTGATTACTTAAATTTTGTTTATGATGTATTTGACGCCGAAGCATTGCTTGCTTTGTTATCTTATGTTAATAAAGAATTTGGTGTCAAAACGTTTTACTTGGAGTTCCTTAGAGAGGAAACGAGTGTCGTTCCTTTTCTTGAGAAGAAGATGAAAGGATTGGTTAAAACAACGTTTTTCTATGCCGAGCTGAAGTTGCCAACAAGTAGAGAGATTTATATTAGTCGTTTATCTAGACATGTTCGCCAGAATTTACGGACTGCCAATAACAGATCGTTAAATGATGGTGTCGTATTTGAATATGAAATAGTTCCTAATTTGGATGAGGTAATATGTGAACAATGTCTGGACATTCGTAATTCACGTATGGCTTTTAAAGAAAAACGCGAGAGAGCCAACTGGTCGTTGAAAACAAAAATACACATGTTCGTTGTCCAGAAATTGGGAATTAATTTTCCGTACAGGAACGTGATGAAGGCGGATAAAAATGGCTGTCTTTTGTTGGTTAAGAGAGGTGACGATCTTGCTGCTTTTTTTTATTTTGGGTACGAACCGCTTAAAAAGAGAATTACGATTATGACTGCTGGAACGAATACTAAGTATGCTCGTTATTCTCCAGGTGTCTACCATATGTTCTTGCAGATTCAAAAATGGATAGAAGATGATTCTGTAGAAGTGGTTGATTTTACTCGTGGAAATGAACAATATAAATTTGATTTGGGTTGTGAAAAAGTTTCTGTTTGCAATATGTCATTCTCATACAGATAATAGGCGCCGGTTAGATTTTCGGCCACACTAAATCCTTTTCCTTTGACGCCCTTCAGGAGATTGAGGGATGACGCTATCAGAAAGAAAGTACGTTTTTTATTCGAGCTTGAATATCCAATGAGTATGGTAGAACGAAAATACCCCGTAGGCATCCAGACATTCTCGGAAATCATCCGGGGCGGATATGTGTATGTCGACAAGACCGGCTTTGCCTGGCATTTGGCGCATTATGCAAAATATGTGTTTTTGAGCCGTCCCCGCCGATTCGGCAAGTCTTTATTGAGCTCTACGCTGGAAGTTTATTTCAAAGGAGAACGGGCCTTGTTTGAAGGTCTGATGCTCTCGGAGTTGGAGAATGAATGGAGGTCGTATCCCGTAATTCACCTGGATTTGAGTTCGGCCAAAGGGCAGGAGGATGCAGAGGCACTTCGGGCCAGGCTAATGCTTCTGATGAAAGATTATACGCGAGAGTACGGTGAAGATAAGGATGAAGTTACTCCGGGCGGGCTGTTGCAGGGTTTGATTACGCGTGCTTACGAGAAAACGGGCAGCAAGGTAGTGATTCTTGTCGATGAATATGACGCTCCGCTTTTGGATGTACTCCACGAAGGGAAGATGCTGGAGGAGATGCGGCGGGTGATGCAGGAGTTTTATTCACCGTTGAAAGCTTGCGATCGTTATATACAATTCTGTTTCATCACAGGGATTACCAAGTTCTCGCAACTGAGTATCTTCTCGACCATCAACAACCTGACGAATGTCACGATGGACTCGGCGTTTTCCAGCATTTGCGGCATTACCGAGGACGAACTTACCCATACGCTGAGAGAAGATATCGAACGCCTTGCCGCCCTGCAAGACACTTCATTTGAGGAAATGCACCGTCGTCTAAAACTGAAATATGACGGCTATCATTTCACGGAATGTCCTGACGAGATATACAATCCGTTTAGTCTGCTCAAAACATTTCAGCAACGCAAGTTGGGCAATTGGTGGTTTGAAAGCGGAACCCCCACTTTCCTGATTCACCAATTGCGTCATTTCAAGACCGACATCACATCGTTGGACAAACTGGAGGTCCCCCTATCAGCGTTCGATCAGCCTACGGAAAATTTGCAGAATGCATTGCCGTTGCTTTACCAAAGTGGCTATCTGACCATCAAGGATTATGATCGCGAGGTTGAGTCCTATACGCTGGCAATACCCAACAGCGAGGTGCGCGTCGGTTTTGTTGAGGGGCTTTTGCCGGCATATACCGGCTTGGATTCTTCCAATGTGCAAATGGGATTTGCCGCAAAATTCTGGAAGGCGCTCCGTTCAGGCGATGTCGACCTTGCCATGCGAGAGATGCAATCTTATCTGGCCGGGATTCCTTATGTGGAGGGCTTCAAGAAGAAACTTGAAGAAGCGGCAACGGCAGAAGGTTTTTACGAGTATACCTTATACTTGATTTTTTCGATGCTCAACGTCTATGTCCGCACACAAGTCAAGTGCGCTGGCGGTCGTATCGACATGGTGGTCAGTATGCCAGACACGGACTATGTGTTTGAGCTAAAGACAAACAACTCCGCTGAGGCGGCACTTGCCCAGATTGACGAAAATGGCTATGCCCTTCCCTTCGGGACAGACGGCCGTAAAGTCGTGAAGGTGGGTGTCAAGATGAACATCAAGACCCGTACGGTGGAGAATTGGGTGATGGGTTGACCCTTATGGACAAGAAGAATATCCTTTTCGCAATTCATTATCTTGAACTCGGCGGAGCCGAGCGGAGCCTCATTGGTTTGCTGGGGGCACTGGATTATAGTCGGGTGGATGTGGATTTGTTTGTGTACGCTCACCGGGGCGAGCTGATAAAGGACATTCCTTCGCAGGTGCATCTGCTGCCGGAGATTCCTGAGTATGCCCAGATTGAGCGACCGATGAAGGATGTGCTGAAAGAGGGCTATTGGCGCATAGTTTGGGCTCGTCTCAAAGCGAAGCTTCAATTCAAGCGTTATGTTAAGCGGAATCACCCGAAAGAGGGCAGTGCCGTATTCTCATATGTAATGAAGACTGTCGTGCCGTGTCTGCCACCAGTAATGCCCGAAAAGGAGTACGACATGGCTGTCAGTTTCTTGACGCCACACGATATCGTGCGGGAGAAGGTCAGGGCTAGGAAGAAAACGGCCTGGATCCATACTGACTATTCTCGGATTGATGTAGATAATGAATTGGAGTGGCCGGTTTGGAGCGCGTTTGATCATATTGTTGCTGTATCGCAGGGAGTAAAGGAAGCGTTTATTGATACCTTTCCTTCGCTGAAGAACAAAACGATGGTGATTGAAAACATTCTCTCTCCTCATTTTGTTCGCTCTCAGGCCGAAGCCGTGGACCCGGGTTCGATTGAGCGAGAGATGCCTCGTCAAGAAGGAACATTAAACCTTCTTTCAGTTGGCCGTTATACTGCAGCAAAGAACTATGACAATGTACCGGATATTTGCCGGCGAGTTTTGAGGAAAGGAGTGTCAGTGCGGTGGTATATCATAGGATATGGTGGTGCTGAGGCTCTCATCCGCCAGAAGATAGCCGATGTCGGTATGGAAGAACACGTTATCCTTTTGGGCAAGAGAGATAACCCATATCCTTATATCAAGGCATGTGACATTTATGTTCAGCCCAGTCGCTTTGAAGGTAACGCTGTTACTGTCCGCGAAGCGCAGATGCTTTGTAAGCCGGTTGTTGTAACGGACTATCCAACTGCGGCTTCTCAGATTGAAGATGGTGTTGATGGTATAATTGCCCCGTTGGATAACGAAGCGTGTGCTATGGCTCTTGTCGAGCTGATTGGAGATGTCGGGAGGTTGAAACAGCTGGAATCGAATCTTCAAACACGAGATTTCGGAAATGAAACTGAGGCAGAAAAAGTGTTAGCGTTGTTATGATTCCCCCAATAATACATTATTGCTGGTTGTCTGGAGATCCCTATCCTGAGAGTATACAGAGATGCATTGACTCTTGGAAAACGGTGTTGAAAGGTTATGAGATTTGGTTGTGGGATACTGACCGTTTTGATGTTGGAAGCCTTGCATGGACATCAGAAGCTTTTGCGGCTCGCAAATATGCTTTTGCGGCAGATTATATCCGCCTTTATGCCTTGTATAATTATGGAGGCATTTATCTTGATTCGGATGTGCTAGTTTACAAGAGTTTTAATGATTTGCTCGAGTTGCCCTATTTCTTGGGGGAGGATTATGTGCATTGCTTTGAACCGGCCATTATCGGTGCGGAAAAGGGCTGCGATTGGATAAAGCGTGTCATGGATATTTATGTAGACAGGCACTTTGTCAGGGAGGATGGGACGTATGATTATTATGGCCTTCCGCGTGTATTTCATGATAGACTGGCCGACAAGTATTCATTTCACCTTGTCTCGTCGAAGGATGATATCGTAGATCGGGATGATCTCATTAACATCTTTTCTTTTGACTTCTTTAACTCTCGGGATTCTTTTGGGCTTAAACGTTACCCAAACAGTTATTGTTCTCATAACTATTTGGGCTCTTGGATGGGGAAAAAACCTATGTGGAAAAGGATGATCAAACAGATACTGCCTCGTTCTGTGATGAATTCATATTATACATATATACATAATCGCGAATCGTTACACCAGATTCAGATTCCGTTTTGAGTAAAGAATGAGTCCGCAACTCTACTTTCCAATGTATTATGGGGTTATGGTGGGGATGGCGACCATCATGGGCTTCTCGCGAACAACGTCTTCTGACTATCGGATGCAAGAAGCCGGCAGTACGTGGTTGTGGCCCTTGGTGCTATGTGTCGGATTGGCTATCTGGATTGGCCTTCGGCCAGTTAGTTACGCTTTTGGCGATACGATTAATTATGCGCTAACGTACAAATTGATTCAACCCTATCAGGTTCATATGGACTGGAGTGGTGAATGGGTATGGAGATGGCTGATGGTTGGTTGTAAATCAATCGGGATGAGTATCAACGGATTCTTCACAATCGTTTCGTTCGGATATGTACTCACGGCTTTTTTTGCGGCCAGAAGACTCATGCCTTCTGACCCCATGCTGGGAATGATTTTCATTTTGACGTCATTGATGTTTTTCTCATTTGGTGTCAATGGTTTGCGCAATGGGTTGGCTTGTCATATTTTACTTCTGGCTATCGTCTATTTACTTGAGGCGAAGTGGGTGCCGGGCGCTCTTCTTTGCTTGCTCGCCTTCGGTATTCATCGCAGTACCATGCTTCCCATCGCCATGGTCTTCGTTGCTCTATTTCTGCTGAAGGATGTTCGAACGGCGATAATTATTTGGGGACTATCGATTGTGCTGTCTATTGTCGCCGGTGGTGCGGCGACCGATTTCTTCGTGTCTTTGGGCCTCGATGACCGAATGTCCAGTTATGCAAGTGGCTCCATGGAGCAGTTTTCTCGGGCGGGTTTTCGATGGGATTTTTTACTCTACAGTGCAGTTCCGGTAGTGTATAGCTGGTATATATGCCTTTGGAAGAAGGTGTCTGACAATTGGTTCAATGTGCTGAGTATTACTTACTGTCTTTGCAATGCGTTTTGGATATTGGTCATCCGATCTTCGTTTAGCAATCGGTTTGCTTACCTGTCATGGTTTCTGTATCCGGTCGTCATGGCCTATCCTTTGGTTAATCTCCCGGTGTGGGAAGACCAGGATCGTAAGACCGGGTATATACTGCTGGCTTATGCTGCGTTCACGGCATTTATGTGGTTCGTGTTTTGGGCATAGTTATGAAAACACTGACGGTCTTTACGCCTACTTACAATCGAGTCCACACGCTACCGCGGCTCTATGAGAGCTTTTGTCGACAAACGCTGAAAGACTTTGAATGGCTGGTAATCGATGATGGCAGTTCCGATGGGACCCGAGCGTGGATAGAGACCCTTGGCAAGAAAGTGATACATGAAGGAAAGCGTTTTGATTGGATGGGCCGTGAGATAGATGGGGTGGATGAGAACCATTTTATGATTAAAACAGACCTATTCTCTATTGAATACGTGTATAAGCCCAACGGGGGATTATATACGGGTTATAATGTTGCTTATGCAACTGTATTGACGGAGTTGTGTGTTTGTATTGACAGCGATGATTTCATGCCCGATGATGCCATCAAGAAGATTGTGACATGCTGGCAATCGAGGGATACTGAAAAGGCTTATTGTGGTGTTCTCGGACTAGACTTCAATGTGGCGGACGGAAAACCGATAGGGGGTTTTTTCCCTGTACACATTAATGATGCATTCCAGTTGGACCTTGGGCATGTTGGCGATACGAAGCAAGTGATGAGAACGGCACTGATGAAAGAAGTGGCTCCACAGATAGGCTTCGAAGGGGAGAGAGATTTCAATCCTTTTTATATGCTTTCTCAAGTGTTGGATAAATACCCGGTCCTGGTCCTCAATGAGAATCTTTGCTGGGTTGAGTATCAGACAGGCACAGACAGCATGAGTGAAGGCATCTGGAATCAGTATTATCGTTCGCCTCGTAGTTTTGCCAAATATCGTATCAATCAGATGACTTTGACACATGGGAATTCGTGGAAGAAAAGGTTTCGGGTCTGTGCGCATTATGTATCATCTTGTTTATTGAGTCGAGATAGGGAATGGCTGAAAAAGACTCCATTAAAGGGTACGACATTGTTGGCTGCTCCTTTGGGATTGGTCCTGACATTGCTGGTAAAATGGAAGAATAGGCAATGATACGTGTTTTGCATATTCTTCATTCTATGAACCGTGGTGGTGCTGAAGCGATGCTGATGAACTACTACCGGAATATTGACAGGAGTCGTGTTCAGTTTGATTTCTTGTTAACGGAACAGAATAGATGTCAATTTGAAGAGGAGATTGAATTACTGGGAGGAAGAGTGTACCGTGTGCCTTTGCTGAGATGGAGCAATCCTTTGCCCTATATCAATGGTGTTAAACGATTCTTGGGAGAGCATCCTGAGTATCGAATTGTGCACTCTCATACGTCAAGTAAAAGTGTGGTTCCCCTATGGATCGCAAAGAAATGCGGTGTACCTGTTCGGATCGCCCATTCTCATAATAATAAGTCAGAGAGCGGTGTCAGTGGAAGGGTGAGGGACCTTTTGAAGATTCCGCTTAAATATGTGGCGACAGACTTTTTTGCATGTGGAGAGGAAGCCGCAAAATGGTTATATGGTCAAAGAATGTGGAATGCTGGAGAGGTGATAATCTTGGCTAATGCAATCCCTGTTGATGTTTTCAGGTATGATAGGAAACAGAGGGAGGACATTCGATCAGAATTGGGGATTCAGCTGAATTCTTTTGTGTTCGGTATGGTCGCTAGGTTCAGTGTGCAGAAGAATCACATGTTTGCAGTAGACTTAATCAAAACCCTCAAAACAAATGGGAATGATGTAACACTGTTACTAGTGGGGGATGGGGAATTAAAGAACCATATTCTACAAAGTGTGGAAGATCTCGGTATTGGAGACAGAGTGGTGATGACGGGTGTTGTGAGTGATGTCCAGCACTATTTGCAGGCGATGGATGTGGTCTTAATGCCCTCTTTCAATGAAGGTCTCCCTGTTTCTTTGATAGAGGCTCAAGTAAATGGTTTGTCGGTTGTGGCCAGCACCGGGGTTCCCCACGAGGTGGATATTACAGGCAATGTGACCTTCTTACCTTTGGATATTAGTAAGTGGGCTGATTGCCTTACTTCTATGATATCGAAGGGGATAGAGCGTGATGCGAAGGCTGCCGACACAGTTCAAGCAGCGGGCTACGATATAAAAACTGCCAGCAAATGGCTGGAAGATTGGTATGTTTCTAAGAGCCGAATGGCGTTGTGATAGGTTGTGTATAATCTAACTGATATGAGTAGAACAATCGCAATTGTAATAGCGGGTGGTTCTGGACAAAGAATGGGACAGGACATTCCCAAGCAGTTTATCAATGTTTATGACAAACCGGTCTTGATCTATACTCTAGAGGGTTTCCAGCGTCATCCTCAGGTGGATGCCATAGAGGTTGTATGTTTGGAGGGATGGCAGGAGATTGTTTGGGCATATGCAAAACAATTTGGTATTACTAAACTCAAATGGATCGTGGAGGGGGGTAAATCCGGTCAAGAGAGTATCCGGAATGGTGTGTATCATTTGGAAGACAAGTGTGAGAAGGAGGATATCATTGTCATTCACGATGGCATACGTCCACTTGTGGATGCGACTGTTCTGACAGATGTGATTATGAAGGCGCAACAATATGGCAATGGTGTTACGTCCATGCCATATAACGAGCAGATTTTTGTGGTAGATGCGGAAGATAAATCGACGACCACGCAATACATACCGAGAGAGACGCTGAGGCGGGTTGCTACACCCCAGGCCTACCGTTTCGGGAAGCTCGATTGGGCCTATCATGAAGCTTTTGAGAAAGAGATAGGTATTTTTGGGTCATCCTATACAAATACCATGATGGTTGAGTTGGGAGAACGGTTGTATTTTGCGGCCGGATCAGACAAGAATATCAAGTTGACGACCAAGGATGACTTGGAAATGTTCAAGGGTTATTTGAAGAGGGATAAGGAAAACTGGTTGAAATAAGATTGAACAGAGTACACCCTTTGTATATTCAGGACTTAGACCACATTTTGGGGACTAAGAATATTTCCTTATTGAAGGGGAAGCGCTTCCTGATCACTGGTGCCACTGGCTTGTTGGGCGTGTGCTTGATTGATGCATTGATGAGGCTGAACGTTCAGAGCGGAAACATTATGATTTATGCAGTTGGAAGAAATCGGGATAGGGCTTATGGCAGATTGGGGCTTTATTATGGACATCCCTGCTTTCAGTTTATCGAGCAAGATGTTCAAGACGAGCTTCCGCGATCATTGAAAGTTGATTTTGTCATTCCTTGCGCGAGCAATTCCCATCCGTTGGCTTATTCTCGATTCCCAGTCGAGACAATGCTTGTCAACCTGAAAGGGGCTGAACATGCGTTGAACAAAGCAGTGGAAATTGGGGCGACGGTTCTATATCCATCAACTGTTGAGGTGTATGGGAATGCCCGTAGTGATGATTTCTTTACGGAAGATTATACGGGTCAGCTGAACTTGTCTACGGCGAGGTCTTGTTATACTGAATCGAAACGAGCTTGTGAGGCTTTGTGCCAGTCTTATATTGCTGAAAAAGGTGTGGACGTGAGAATTGTCCGTTTAAGCCGGGTTTTTGGCCCAACGATGCTGGAGAGTGATACGAAGGCCTCGTCTCAATTCATCTTGAATGCATTACGGGGGGAGGACATTGTGCTGAAAAGTGAGGGTAATCAATACTTTTCGTATACATACGTTGCCGATGCGGTCAGTGCGATGTTGTATGTGCTTCTCAATGGTGAGTGCGGGGTGCCCTACAATGTTTCCAATGACAGTTGTAATGTGCATTTGAAAGATTTCGCAGCTTTTTGTGCGGAGGCCTGTGGAAAGAAAGTGGTTTTTAACCTGCCTTCGGAAACCGAGAAAAAGGGCTATTCTATTGCACAACAGGCAATCTTGGACAATACACGCCTGAGAGCCATTGGTTGGGAACCCGTATATCAAATTAAGGAAGCTGTTTGGCGTACGATTCAGATATTGCAATCGTGATGAAGTCATACAAGGACATTTTGAATGAACGGGCAAAAGGGGAGACGTCTCTGAGGCAGCTTTCTCCGGAAGAAGCACAGGGGCTGAAATCCGTTTTGCTGGATATTTATAAGGATCTGGCGAAATTGTGCGAAGAACAGGGTTTGATAATCATGCTGTGTGGTGGAAGTTGCCTGGGAGCTGTACGTCATCAGGGGTTTATCCCTTGGGACGATGATGTAGATATGATTATGCCCAGAAGAGATTACGAGCAATTGAAGTGTTTGCTGGTCAAAGGGACGATGGGGGATCGATATGAGTACTCGTTCCCCACGAAGGATCAGGACTCTATGTGTATGTTTATGAAGATTTTTCGGAAGGGGACAAGGTGTGTGGAAATGGGCAATGAATATACCGGTTTTCCGAAAGGGATTTGTGTGGATATCTTTCCTCTTGAGGGGGTAAGTCCTAATCCGGTACGCCGGAAGATGGTGGGCGTGCTGGCAAATGGATTGAGATTGGCGGCGAATATGGTGTATGAGGCAACTTACCCCGTGAGTGAAGCGACTAAAAGTATGCGGAGGATGCAGGGTGTGGGAGGAATGATGATGAAAGCGCGAAGATTACTCGGAAAAATACTGAGTATTGTTCCTCATAAGCGATGGGTGAATGGGTTTGAATCTTTAGTCTCTGATGAAAGAGATAATGGCTTGCTGGCAATCCCAACCGGTCGAAAACTATATGGTGGGGAAGTATTCCCTGCAGAGGTTTATTTGCCTCCCAGAACTGCAATATTCGAAACTGTTAAAGTCCATATCCCAAATAAGGTTGAAGATTATCTCATCAATCTTTATGGTGAAAACTATATGCAGTTGCCTCCTGTGGAGAAGAGAGAACGACACTTTATTGTTGATTTTGAATTAAATACGGATTAGTCAAATGATACCTAAAATTATTCATTATAGTTGGTTCTCCGATGAACCGATGCCTGATATCTTTCTTCAGATAATGGAGACATGGAAAAAGATTCTACCGGATTATGGATTTAGGCTTTGGGATGCCAAGTCTTTGGCAGATGCTAATCTGACCTTTGCGAATGAGGCCTTTGCGGTTAGGAAATGGGCTTTTGCATCAGATGCTATTAGGGCGTATGCTCTCTATCATTATGGTGGTATTTGGCTGGATGGTGATGTGGTTGTATATAAGTCTTTTGATCCTTTCCTGAATTGTAGGATGTTTATAGGGAAGGAGTATGTGATTGAGTTTCATCATGATGGGATGAATCATAATACGAGTTCTCTCACTTCTCATTGCTTCGGGGCAGAGAAGGGACATCCTTTCTTGAAGGATTGTGTTGATTATTACATTGACAGACATTTTATCTTGTCTGACAAAGAGAATCTACCACAAGGATTGCGGTATGATATGCGTTTGATGCCCTACATCCAAAGTGTGTTATTGGCCACGAAATATGGGTATCAGGGGCGGGTTACTAATTTGGATGAGGTGGAGATTCTGACAGAAGATATTCATGTCTATCCTCCTTATTTTTTTGACGAACCGCGCTACCACAATGTGAAAGATGCTGTATGCATGCATTATAAGTTCGGTTCTTGGAGAATGCCTAACACATGGAATATAGGCATAAAAAGGGAAGTGACTTTTCGTAAAAAGAATTGGGTTTATTATGTGTTCACCTTGATTAACAAGATACTAATAAAGAAGGGGTATTATCTGAAGGTGATTAGTGTGTAGTGTCGACACGGTATTTTATCTGTACTTTACGGCTAGTGACAACGCTGATCCGAGGTTGAACCGCCTGTTTGTCGGCTGCTACCGGGATTTTTACGATAAAGATTTGTCACAAAAATGAATTTTTTGTAATTTCGCAGTTTCTTTTCAAGGTGTCTTCTGGGTTTGATGAAAAAGATTATACGTACTGCGACGGTTCCCTTCGACCAGCCAAGGCAATTTTGGGGATGCACGCACAGGCGAGGAGTGGAATGCAGAACTGGCTGAAAATCGCGCTAATACAGTTATTAGCTGGTTGACGGACTTCGACCAGATGAAGGATGTAAAGTCGCAAATCTTTCTGTTGAACGGTAAGGATGCCGTTCGCAAGGTGGACGATCCAAGCACCCGTGGCATGAACGCGAAGCTCAACCGTTGCGTGAAGGTGCGCATCCACTATATGCTTCAGGAGTAATGGCTTTGAAGTGGCTCTTCGACCGAAGTGTGTCTCTGCTGGGACTGCTGGTACTCTGGCCAGTGCTTGTCGTGATTGCCCTGTTGGTGCGTCACTTTTTGCCTGGCGGCCCGGCGATCTTCCGGCAGCAACAGGTAGGAAAGGAGGGTCGCTTGTTCACTATCCGCAAGTTCCGGACGATGCCGGTGAATTATAAGGGTGTGTTGCCGCTCACGAAAGGCTTTCCTGGCGACCGTTTTGCGAGCCGCCTGCGGAAGTACAAACTCGACGAACTGCCGCAGCTCTGGAATATTTTGATGGGTGATATGAGTTTCGTCGGCCCCCGGCCAGACATTCCTGGCTATGCGGACCAGTTGACCGGCGATGATCGGGAAATCTTGCGCCTGCGGCCAGGCGTCACGGGTCCTGCGACACTCAAGTACCGCGACGAGGAAGCCATCCTGTCGGTTCAGGCTGATCCGCTGCGCTACAATGACGAAGTTATTTTCCCCGATAAGGTGCGCATCAACCGCTACTATCTGCGTCACTGGTCGTTCTGGCTGGACATCCGGCTCATCGTGGCCACGGTAACTGGACGACATATGGAGTATGGAGGTGAAGTAATCTGATGGGGAACGAACTTATCAGCGTGATTGTGCCCGTGTACAACGGTGCAGCATATTTGCCGCGCAGTCTGGAAGCCATCACGGCGCAGACATATTCGAATTTGGAGATTATCCTGGTTGATGACGGGTCGACCGACGACTCCGGGTCGTTGTGCGAGGAGTTCGCGGCCCACGATGCCCGGGCACGCGTGATTCACCAGCCCAACACCGGGCTTTGGGCGGCCCGTAACTCGGGGCAGGATGCGGCTCGTGGCGAATACCTGTTCTTCCCCGATGCAGACGACTATTTCCACCGCGACACGATCCGCCTGATGTACGAGGCATTGCAACGGCATCCTGTGTGCGACCTGGCTATTGTAGGGCGGAAGAAGACCGAGCGGATTGACGAGGATGTCAATACGCCGGTCGTTCCCGTCGAGCGGGAGGTGACGCCGGAGGAGATGATGACAGGAACGTTTGGCGCGGAGAAGCCAGAGAACGCCCGTTTCTACGTCGCAATGTGGAACAAGTTGTTCCGACGATCACTGATTGAAGACCTCCGTTCCCAGCCTTATATGCGGTCCCAGGACTTCGATTTCAATATCCGGGCTATCCTGAAGGCCAATCGGGCGGTACTCCTCGACTATGACTTGTACTACTGGCTTCAGCATTCGGGTTCACTGACGAAGGTCCGCGAAGCATGGGATATGTTCTACGCATGCCGGTCGGATATCTGCTACCGGATTTTCATGGAAATGCCCGCGGCTCGTCCCTATTCCCACATACTGCTGGGAAGGCTCTACAAACTCATGGTGTTCTGGAAGGGCAGGAACTACCACAAAGAAACGCAAGAGGCGGTGTTCCGCTCCTGCCGCCGGTATGAGCGCGACACCCGCCGCGCCTACCTGCACGAGCAGCGCATTCCAATCCGCGAAAAAATGTTGATGCTTATACTCCTTCACTCCCCGTGGCTGGCCCGCATGGTAATGAAGGTGACCAATAATTATTGATAGGATTTATGAAAAGAATTCAGCTTTGCCTGGCTCATTTCAACGGTAAGGAACAAGATTTCATCCGTGAGGCGTTTGATGGCGATTGGGTGGCCCCGCTCGGACCGAATGTGGAAGGGTTCGAGCAGGACTTGAAACACTATGTAGGTGGCGACCATGAAGTGGCGGCGCTTGCTTCGGGTACGGCGGCTATTCATTTGGCATTGCTGGCCTGTGGTGTGGCTCCTGGCGATGAGGTGATTGTTCAGAGTTTTACTTTTTGTGCATCTGCACATCCCGCTCTTTATCAGGGCGCTCGTCCTGTCTTCGTCGACAGCGAAACAGATACTTGGAACATGGATCCCTGTTTGTTGGAAAAGGCGATTGCCGAAAGGCTCCGCCTGACCGGGCGACTACCGAAAGCCATCGTTCCTGTAACGCTCTACGGAATGCCGTATCAGGTCGATCGAATCATGGAGGTGGCCGATCGTTATGGGATTCCTGTGGTGGAAGACAGTGCGGAGGCGCTTGGCAGCCGTTTCGCCGGGCAGCAAATGGGAACATTTGGCCGTTACGGTGTTTTGAGTTTTAATGGCAACAAGATCATCACGACTTCGGGTGGCGGTGCGCTTATTTGTCCGGATGTCTGTTCTCGACAGCAGATCGTGAAACTGGCTACCCAGGCACGTGAAAACCGTCCCTACTATCAGCATGAGCAACTCGGTTACAATTACCGTCTGTCGAATGTCTGTGCGGGAATCGGGCGCGGACAAATGACCCTTCTTGAGGAGCACATCGCCCGTCATCGAGAGATTAACCGGATTTACCGGGCTGACCTCTCTGATATTCCGGGCTTAGAGGTGAAGGATAATTTCTCGCCTCGCTTCGAGAGCAACTTCTGGCTGACCACGATTACGCTCGATTCTTCGATTCGGATCAAGGGGCAGGAGGCTGTTGCAACGATTGCGTCGCAGCGGGACGAAGTCGCCCCCAATCCCAATATCGAAGCGCTCCGCCAGATCCTCGACCGGGCAAATATTGATGCGCGCCCCTTATGGAAGCCGCTTCACCTGCAGCCGCTTTATCGGGATTATCCCGCATATTTAAATCCGTACAGGCGTTTTGGTATGGAATCTCCTTCAGTTTGTGAACTTCTCTTCCGGGTAGGGCTTTGCCTGCCAAGCGGACCACGCGTTTCCGATGAAGAGATTGCCTATATTGTTGAGGTGATTCATGATGCCATCGAACGTTAACTATGGGGCTCTTCTCCCGGAAAAAATCGCTGTTTGACCAAGGTCTGCTACGTGGCTGGACGGACTGGCACAGTCACATTCTTCCGGGCGTGGACGATGGTATCCGTACGTTGGACGATGCGCTGGCGGTACTTCACTGGTATGCAGAGCAGGGTGTGCGCGAAGTCTGGTTGACACCCCACGTGATGGAGGATTGTCCCAATTCCCCAGCGGATTTGCTGGAACGCTTTGCCGCGCTACGGGCGGCCTGGAACGGGCCGGTGGTGCTGCACTTGGCAGCCGAAAACATGCTCGATGCCGCAGGTGGCGTGGATATCGGATAGTGGATAGGTGGATGTACGGGCGATACGGTCGTGTGGTTTGCGTGGGCGAAGAAACTTGTCAAACCCTCACTGCCTGGCTGAATTGCCCTTCGCTTGCCGAGAAGATAAAGGTAATTCCAAATGGGATTGACGTGGCTAAATTTGCTAATGCGCAGCCTGCAAAGGAACTATCTGAACAGAAAGGCTACAAGATTTTGATGGTTTCGGCCTTCCGGCCACAGAAAGATCATCCGACATTGATTCGAGCACTGTATCTTCTGCCCTACAATTACTTGCTTTTCCTGGCCGGTGGCTCAGAGACAGATGAAGACAGAAAATATCTGGAATGTTGCCAAAGTTTGGTAAAAGAGCTAGGCTTGGATGAGCGGGTCCACTTTTTTGGGGACCAGAGCCGATACCCCGTCATTGTTGTCTGCAACTGATATAGTTGTTCTCTCGACCGCTTACGAAGGAGGTACTTCTATATCGGCTTTGGAGGCTATGTGTATGAGCCGACCTTTGATTGCAAGTGACGTCCCCGGCGTCCACAATCTGGTCGCAGGCGCAGGCTTGCTCTTCCCCTACGGCGATGACCGGCAACTGGCCGCATTGATCCGGAAAGTCTGTGAAAATCCTGCCCTGGCGGAGGTTGTTGGGGAGAAATGCCGGGCCCGTGCCCTGCAATTTGATGTGGCTCAAACAGCTAAACGGTACAACGATACGTATAAAATATTACTTTTGCAAAATGAATCCAATTATGAATAAACTGCTCGTTTTCCTCCTGCTGGCCACCTGCATGCTGCAGGGGCCTATGGCATCGGCCGGCGTGAAGCCGGAGTGGATGCGGAAAAGCGAAGAACAATTGAACCAGAAACGGACCAACGATAGCTATGTCTTCAAGGTCTTCCACCAGTCGGCTCCCGATCA
>JAEEGL015612693.1_pt1 | contig 32108 bp, 18 predicted proteins | sample 9134231 | NCBI WGS metagenome assembly JAEEGL01 (sample SAMN16246548, study PRJNA631951) | gut metagenome | biome: gut microbiome; feature: rumen; material: fiber-attached | host: Bos | place: Iran: Karaj | collected 2018-10 | reverse complement strand
CACTGATGGAGAGGCTTACTTCTCCAAGAAGTACGCACTTCACATTGTTGACCGCGTAGGCGGCGGAGATTCCTTCGGCGGCGGGCTTATTTACAGCTGCGTAAACGGCCTCGCTCCTCAGGAGACCATCGAGTTTGCAGTTGCTGCTTCTGCACTCAAGCACTCTATCGAAGGTGACTTCAACCTGGTAACTGTTGACGAGGTCAACAAGCTTGCAGGTGGAGACGGATCAGGACGTATCCAGAGGTAATTTAAATAAAAAATTTATTAAAAAGCGTCATGTATATTTAAATGCATGGCGCTTTTTTCTATAATTATTATTATGGAAATACAGGGATGGATAATACTTAACTTTTATACAGCACTTTTGCTCATCCTGTTACTTTTCTTTGAGAGAAAGACAGTCAGAACCTCTGCAGGCACAAGATTCGTCCAATTGGATGTTATGACTCTGATCCTTCTGGGATCAGAGACCATTGGTCATATTGGAGAATTGTATCCGGAGAGGCTTCTTTGGTTTACCAAAATCGGTTATTTCATCATTTATGCGCTGGATCCGGCAGAGTACCTGTTTGCGATTCTGTACATCAATTGCTGGCTCAATGACACCGGCAGGACCAAAGGAAGACAGCAGGTGCTTATGGCATACAGGCTGTTTATGGTCATCAATGCATCTCTGGTGACAATTTCAACAATCTTTGGACTTAAATGGTTTTATTATTTTGAAGGCACGACATACCACAGAGGGCCGCTGTTTATTTTTAGAGCTGCGTTTTTGATGATTTTCTGCCTGTTTGTGTCGGTTTATACCATTATATACAGAGACAGTATCTTTTCAGGCTACAGGGTAGCCATCTTTTCGCTTCCAACACTGGCTGCTGTGGGAGCTCTGCTGCAGGTGCTGTTCCCAAGCCTTAACATGACTTATGCTTCTATTGCGATAGGTCTTCTTATCCTGTTCTTCCATCTGCAGTCCAAGAACCTTGATGTGGACCATCTGACAGGAGTACTCAACAGGAGAGGACTGGATATAAGAATGGAGGAAGCAGTCAAAAATGCCCAGCAGACAGGCAAAGCTTTTTCAGCACTGATGCTGGATCTTGACAGATTCAAGGCTATCAATGATACCTACGGACATCTTGAGGGTGATTACGCACTGAAGACTGTTGCGAACATACTTCTTAAGGTCTTTTCCCAGAAATCAGCCATAGGCAGGTTTGGTGGAGATGAGTTCTGTGTCATATTTGATGCAACTTCTCAGGAGGACCTGGCTGAAAGAATCGATCTTGTGGAAGATGAGCTTGAGATGTGGAACTACAAAAAGGAAAAGCCCTTCCAGATCGAGATAAGTATGGGACATCTTGTGTATGATGTGGAGAAAAAGCTTTCTGCCAAGGATTTTCAGATTGAGATCGACGAGCTGATGTACATAGAAAAGCGTAAGCACCACCTCAAGGACAACAGAAGAGGAGAGTCTGATGAAGCTTGATAAGACCACTGAGAGCCTTCTGATCTTTATCGCGGCCCTGGTCATCATCATAACTGCATATTATGTGGAGGACATCTGCGTCAGAAACAATGTCTCACTGGAGTATACCGGAGATCTGAGCCTTACGGGATCAAGACTATCCGATAGTGTATATGCCACTGTTGAAAAGGTGAAAGAGTGGAGAAATGCCAGAGACAATGGACTTCAGTTTGAGTTTGCGGTGCACAACAATGGAAAGTCTGCTATCAGCAACTGGACAGCAGAGCTGGAGATACCTGAGGATGCCAATCTGGGTGATTACTGGAATGTGGGAATTGAGATAGTAGACGGCAGGATGGTGCTGACACCGGTGGACTACAATCTGACCATCGGAAGTGCAGACAATATCACCTTTGGATTCATTATCAACACCAATGAGAACTATTATCCAAAGCTATTGCACCTTCAGGGCTATAAGGGCTACTACAACACGGGAACCGTTTACAGAAAACTGATATATGCTGCCTTTGCGGTTTGGGCAGTTCTTCTGGTGGGATTCTTTGTTACCAGGTTCAACCTAAGGAGCTATAGGGAAAAGCAAAAGAATGACGTAAAGATCATACTTCAGTCAATGAATACCTTCATCAATTTCATTGACGCCAAAGATCCTTACACCAGTGGACATTCGAGGCGAGTAGCCATGTATGCTGCTGAGATAGCAAAGAGGATGCGCCTGTCAGAGGATGAGATCCAGAATGTCTACTATGCAGGACTTTTGCATGACGCAGGCAAGATAAGTATTCCTGATGCAGTCCTTAATAATCCGGGAAAGCTCTCTGACGAGGAGAGGAAGCAGATCCAGAACCACACTGTGGCAGGAGGGGAGATGCTAAAGCAATTGTCATCCCTAAGAGGTATCAGGGAGACAGCTCTTTATCATCATGAGAGATATGACGGCACGGGCTATCCCGAGGGTCTGAAGGGTGAGTCAATACCTCTGTACGCAAGGATTGTGGGAGTCGCCGATTCCTACGATGCCATGTCCAGCAACAGAGTCTACAGAAGACATCTGACCAAGGATGAGATAATAGATGAGATTCAAAAGGGAGCGGGAGGGCAGTTTGATCCCGGCATCGTTCCCTATATGGTAGACATGATCAATGACGGATATGTCAATGTGGTCAAGAAGGAGACAGCAGAGGCTGACGATGGCTCAAGGAGTAAACTCAATGAGGACGTCATTCCCGGCTTTTACATGGGCTTTTAGTTATCACTTGAGTCGCCCCTGAAGGTGTCCGTCGAACTCCTTAAAGTAGGTCTCCTCTATCTTGCGCATGAAGACGGTGACTTCTTCGGGCTCAAAAAAGAGCTGGAAGCGGATGCTGCCTACGGACTCGCCAATGAGGTGGGCGCGGATATAAAGGACATTGTCTCTTGTGAAGATGGCGCCTGCAGTGTAGGGAGTATCATAAATCGGAAACAGTCCCTGTTTCATGGTGTTTAGGCCAAACACTATGGAGCAGGGCTTTTTGTTTATTATGAATGAAAGACAGCACTCTTCATTATCTGTAAGTGTAATGGTCATGCTTTCAAAACCGGACGAGTTAGGAGCGAGGTCATAGGTTAGAGTAAGCCCGCTGCTTTCTTTGGAGAATATGGTATCGCCTTCGGATGACCTGCCTGCAATCCTTTTTATAAAGTCCGGGACAGATGATGCATCAAAGCCAGGCAAGGTACAGCGGTAATTCTCAGGAAACCTGGGCGGGGCAATGGAGAGAGTATCTGCGTAGGCTATGAGCTTATCATAATCTGAAGTCCCTGCAGTTATTCCTTCAGCATCAGAGGATACCTGTGTCTTGCGGTTAAGAAGATTGCCATAGATGGCATTATAGATTATCTGGTTTCCGCCCTGGATGCCCTGGGTATCTGCTGTTGTCATAATAAGGAGCTTCTTTGAGGGGATGCTGATGGCCAGCTGTCCGCCCATGCCATAGAGAACAAAGCCGCCCTTTTCATTCTGCCAGATCTGCATTCCATAGCCCTGGGATTCGCTGGGAAGAGGGCCGGTCATAAGGGTGTCGCTGAGGTTGGAGGTGGCTGCCTTTACAAGCTCTGGTGGCAGCAGGTTGCGAGTCTGACCGTCGCTGCAGCATATAGTTCCTTTCTTATCAAGGATGTACAGAACTTTAAGGATATCCATGGGAGTTGCCATGAGGCCGCTTCCGCCTATGGAGACTCCAAAGGGATCCTTTACCAGATAGGAATCCTTTGAAAAATCTACATATTTGAGCATCCTTTGTCTGAGGTAATCCAGCATATCCATGCCTGAGAGCTTCTCAGCCAGGGCGCATAGGGTGTGGGCTGCGGAGGTGTCATAGTGAAAGACTGTTCCGGGCTTGTGAGTAGGTGCCACGGTGAAAAAGCTCTTTACCCAGTCGCTTTTCATGTCCACCTTGTAGGTTGTTGAGGCGTGGCAGGTGCGCATTTCAAGGAGATTCCTTATGGTCATCATGCGAATATACTCATGGGTATCCTCTGAGACATATTCCGGGAAAAAGTCGCAGATCCTGTCATCAAGAGAGAGCTTTCCCTCACCGGCAAGAAGCATTATGGCTATAGCCGTAATGCTCTTGGTTATGGAGAACATCCTGTGAAGAGTATCCGCTTTATAAGGCGCATAGTACTTTTCAAATATCAGCCTGCCTTCCTTCATGATAAGGAGCGAGTGCATAGGGATCTCCTTAAGCTCCAGCTCTTTTAGAATGTTCAGTATGGACTTTGATGAAACACCGACTTCTTCGGGTAGTGACCTCTTAAATTCAAACATAATAATCTCCGTATATTTATCAATAACTTCATAAACAGTATACCATGGATAAAAGTGCTTTGGATTATGTGTCCCTGCGTGGCGTGAAAGAGTACTTTGAATGGTAACACGAAAGAATAAAAAATATTATTGTAATTCTCGCTGTAATGATATAATTATGAGTGCACAACTGTTTGATAAAACGTATTTTACACGTAAGTGAAATACTCAGGAGAGGCGTGATCTATGATGAAAAGACGTGTTATGGCACTGGCAATGTCACTGATGCTTTCGGTTTCCTCCTTTAATATGGGAGCCGTCAATTCTTTTGCTGCAGATCCCGGCACAAATGAAAGTGTGGTGATGCCGGATGATGGACAGGATCAGTCCGGCCTCGAAGCAGCACAGGACGGGGATCCGGAATCAGAAAATAACGAAACAGAGGAAGCGGCTGCTTCAGAGGAAGTGGCTGAAGAAGAGGCGGGGAAAGATGCAAATGATGCAGACAGCGCCTTGGCAGTGGGCTCAGAATCTGCAGATACCTCAGGGGCTGAAGAGGAAGGCGCAGACGCTGAGAATGAAGACAGTGCTGCGGCAGAAGGGCAGAATTCTGCAGAAACAGCAGAAGATGAAGTCGAAGAGTTATCAGATGATGATCCATCTCTGCAAACAAGTTACAAGGGGCTTACCTTGGACGCCAACGGCGGTCATTTTGAAGACGGCTCAGAAATTGTAGAGCTTTTTAATGCGAAAAACTCAAAGATAGCTGCAGTGTATAATTACAAACCGGTCAGGGATGGCAAAACCTTCACCGGTTGGTATCTGGATAAGGATTGTACGGAAGATAAGTGCGTTTCCAGTAGTGTTAACCTGTACTTGCTCAAGGAGAACTGGTCCCCCTGGGGGATAAAAAGTGACTATGTCGCCTCGACTCTTTATGCAGGCTGGTCAGACTATCAGACAGTGAACGTATACTTTGATACTGATGAGAATGACAGTAACGGAGGCGGTGTATTTTATAATGATGCGTATTATGAGCCTGTCCGGAAGCTGACATATGAGGTTCCCGTAGGTAAGACTATTTCATCACTTCGAATTGATCAGAATGATAAATACATTTCGGGGCCCCTTAATGATCACATTGTTCCCCATGATGACAGAAATAGCTTCTGTGGTTATTATCTTACTCCTGAGGAAGCTTTAAGCGCTGAGGGCCAGGCACCGTATGATTATGATTCAATCGGAAAACATATAGATGGCATGATCATTTCTGAGGAGTTTCCCGGTCAGGATGTCATAAATCTTTACGCCGGCTATGAGATGAAGAATATCCTGGTCACTTTCCATCTCAAGGATGGCTACAGCAAACGGGACAGCGACAGGATTAACAGTAGTGAAGGACAGTTTAAGACTTATACTCAGAGGATATATGCTCTTTCTGATGGATGCTATTATATTTATTCTCCTGATGAGCGCTATGATTATTATCCTTATCAGCCTCTTCAATATCAGATGTTTCTGCATGAAGATGCTTCAAAACGTGTAGAAGGTTTTTATTTTGATGAGAACTTAACTGCAGAAAGCAGGCTTACATTTAACGGCAAAGAAAAGGAAAACCTTGTAACCCTGGCAGGAGAGAGAATCAAAGACAGCAGGGTAGACATCTATGTAAAGTGGACAGACAACACTGAAGACCTTATCGTTACTTATGACCTCAATGGCGGAGCCTACGCTTATGACACAGATTATGAGCATCTTTTCACGGATCCCTACAAGCTTGTAGTAAGAGCTGAGGACAATCGGTACGTGGATGATTCTCAGAATGTACTAATCTGGCCAGTATATCCCAATGACCGGCATAAGGCTTTTAAAGGCTGGTACTATGATAAGGAATGCAAAAAGCTTGCCATAACAAGCAAAGATAATAAGGATTACACCGGTGATTTTACGGTGGATCAGAACTATATTAAGGACGACAAGGTAACTCTCTATGCCGGTTGGGAAAACAGGTATCATGTTGCCACATTTAAGCTTGGAAGTAAGGCTGAATATGTGCTGGGCCATAGCACTTACGACTATACTCTTGTAGATAGCAGAACCATTAAGGCGTCCTTTAAAAAAGAAAATAGCGACAGTATATGGGAACTGAGTCCTGTCCGGTATGTAGAAGAGGGAGAGGACATAAAGACCGGCGATAAGCATGTTCAGTTCAACACCTGGTATGTGAACGGAAAAGAGTTGCGCCACGGACGGGAATACAATAGCGATATCTCGTTGGATGCAGCTTATACAAATGTAGTCTTTTTGACATATCATTTTGGCGATGAGAGATTGTATGATTTTTATGGCTTTACAGATAATACATGGGTGGATGCTGTCACGAAGGGAGTAGAGACAGTCCTTAGAGGCGGATCCGGAACCGGTGAATTTGAAGCTGATGAGCACGCCAGATACGTTGAGTGCTGGTGCTCTGACCAGGGACTGACCAAGCCTGTGCCATTTACTATTACCCCGACTAAGGACATGGATCTTTATGCGAAGTGGGTATCCTACAGCGGTATAAAATTTGACTTAAACGGTGGTACTTACTACGGAAATCCGTCAATTGAACTTTTTGGACTTAAGGCAGGGGAATCCTTAGAAAACAGGAGCGATGTATATTCAAGGTCAATGCTGGAATTTACCCCTGAAAAAACAGGCTTTATTTTTGGCGGATGGTATGAGGATCCGGAGTGTACTGATCCTATAACCATAGATGAGATGTACACCAAAAAGATCACCGGTACCTTTACGGTATATGCCGGCTGGTGGAAGGACGGCTACATCAAAAAGGGTACCTTAAGGATCACTGACCAGTATGGAGAGGCCATCACAGATATTATAAATGTTGATCAGGGTGAGGCGGTACAGCTCCGGGCTTTTGCCACCACCACCGATGGCAAGGATATCGAGGTTTCTGATCCTGTTCTGCAATGGGGTGCACTGCATTTTGCTGAATATGATGCTCCTAAGGAAAAACAGGAATCAACTGTTCATGTTTCTGTTGGAAATGACGGACTGGCAGTTGCCAGGACCAAGGGCTATTCCAAGGTCAGAGTAAGGCTTTTCAAGAACGATGATTACATATCTGATGCTGTCTGGTTCTGTGTAAGCGACAGGACCTTTGAAAAGAAGCTCACAGTCAAGGTAGTGGGTAAAGAGCCTGATGAAGACGGAATCTATCATGTTTCCAACAAAGAGGTTTTACACCTTGAAGCGGAGATAAGTCCTGCGTCGTATGCTTCGGATATAGTATGGTATACCGGTCATGATGACTTTAAAATAGTAGCAGATACAGACCGTACAAAGGCTACGCTCACCCCCGGTAAACAGGAGGTGATGATAAGAATCGCCGCATATTCAATGCTTGCGAACCTTAGGGGCGAAATACTTCTTGACTTTAGCACTCCTGCCACAGCGCCAACAGCAGATGCTCCTGAATCAGATCCAAAAGTGACAGACGGGGAGACCATCGAAGTAGTACGTGGGCAGAGAGTAAGGCTTTTATCAAAAACCCCCGGGGCATCTGTCTACTACATAGTAAACGGCGAGGCTGCCACAGGAGATGCTGCTACAGACGTATTGATAGATGGCAAAAAGACATACAGATACACCGATGCCATAACAGTGAATGCAGAGATATCCATCACAGCAATCTCTGTAAAGGAAGGCTTTGAAAACAGCAGCACCGTTACTTATACCTATAAGCCCCTGGAGGACTGGGGAGATGCTGCAGAATATAAAGATAATGCTGTATTTGGCGGCGACATCTCAAAGGTACCTGAAGGCGTATGGTATGTGATCGGTGATGAAGTTCTTTTGACTTCTGATGTAGATACCGGCTGTAAAAAGACCTATACCGGAGGCAAGATCACCTTTAATCCGGACGTCAAGGTCTTTGCAGGAACAGAGAGACTCATTGAGAACAGAGACTATACCTTAAGCTATACAGGCAACGTAAACAGTGCAGGACCGGATGCTAAGGATAAGAATGGCAGGAGCATTGCGCCCACTGTCACTGTTACAGGAAAGGGTAACTTTACCAGCTCTGCAGCATTCAGATTTACCATAGAGCCTGAAGACATGGACAAGGCAGAAATTACGTCTGATCTGATAGTGCCTGTGGCCATAGGTCCAAGCGTGAAGCTTGGCAATATCAGGCCGGTGGTTTCCTACGGTGGTAAAAAGCTTGTGGCCGGCAAAGACTATGAGCTGAAATACTACCACGTCGCAGATTCCGAGACCTTGGAGCCTGTGGAGAATCCTGCAGCGACTGTCCTTGATAAGTCCGGAACACTCTTTACCTATGTAATTAAAATTGAGGGCATTGAAGGCGGCAACTTTACGGGAGTTAAGGACGCCGATGTAACAGTAAGGACCATTGACGGAAAAGATAAGTCCATAGTAAAGATTTCCGGTCTGAAGATAGGAAACATAAAGGGCAAGGCCGTTACAGCAGAGTATGATCCTGACAGAGCACCTTACACAGCAGAAGATCTTTTTGACAACTCTGATGGAAAGACGCCTATGGCCTATGTATACAGGAGAAGCGCTGCAACTGATCCCCTGATTTACGGGCAGGACTTTATCGCCACCCTCACTGATGATGACAATAAGTCTGCAGGAAAGCACGGCTTTGTGATCGTGGGAGTGGGAGCTACCCATATTGGTTCAAAGAATGGAACTTACACTATCACTGAAAAGCCGGGACAGACCTGGAAGCAGGTGAAGATTGCAGGACTTCTTACCACCGCAGAGTATACGGGAGAGGAGATCACACTTAAAGATCTTTTCAATGCTAAAGATAAAGTTGCAGCAGCAAATAAGTGGGATAAAGTGACTCTTTACAGAAACGTAAAGGAGGGCGGCGTTACAAAGAACGTAGTTCTTGAAGAAGGTACAGATTATGAGGTACTGTGCAGCAATACCGGTGCTGTAGGCAAGTTTGACATCGTCTTTAAAGGAATAGGCGGCTATTCCGGAAGCATTAAAAAGACCATCACTGTCAAAGCATATAACATGAATGATGCCAAAAAGTCCCAGCCCAGGATCCGGGTAGAATGTGACTATACAGCATTATACAAAAAGACAGGAGCTGTACCTGAAGACATTAACGTTTCCTTTGTTGTTAGTCCCGCCACAGATACCGAGCCTGAGAAGGTAATAACCTTAAGGGAAGGCACAGACTATACTATAAGCTTCAGGAATAACAGAAAGCCTGTAGAGGATTACGGCAGTTTAAAGGAATCCGCAAGGCCCACAGTCATAGTCAAAGGTAAAGGAAGCTTTACAGGCAGCAGTGCCGGCTGCTATTTCAGTATAAGCAGGTGCCCGATTGCCGACGTGGAAATGGCTGTTTCTGATGTGTACTACAATCCTGACGGGAAAGCCGGATACTTCTTTGCAAAGCCTTCCTTTACTGACGGGACAGGTACCTTGACCGTAGGAAAAGGAAAGGATATTGAGTATTATTCTGATACCAGGGTGAAGTACTACTACGCTACCGGGAACACAGTATCAGAGGGAGAGGATGCAGGTAAGGCTGAATGGAAGACCTTGAAAGCTAATGACAAGATAGCTGCAGGTACTCAGATAAAGGCAGTCGCAAAAGTTTTCACTTCCGGTAAAGGAAACTATGAAGGTGAAGGAACCATAACCGGATATTACACCCTAATAGATAAGAAATATGACATCAAAAATGCCAGGGTCACAAGTGCTGATGGCGGTCAGATATCTTTTGAATACAACAATGGTACTGCCATTATCCCGCTTAAGAAACAGGACCTTAAGGTAACACTTGGTGGCAGCGTGCTTTCTTCTGAGGATTATGAGATTGAGTCCATAAAGGGCAACACGTTCCTTGGAACAGCAACCGTAGTAATAAGAGGTAAGGGCGTTTATGGAGGCACAAAGTCCTTTACATTTAAGATAACAGCACGGCAATTGTAATCTCAAAGCTTTCTTGAAAGAGTGCAGCCCTTGGGGTATAATCATTATGTTGATCATACTCCAAGGGTTGTTTATGCTCTTTCGGAGGGATCAGAGAAAAGTTTTTTGTGAGGTATTTATGTCATCAATCATTCAGAACAATCAGGTCTTTAATAACGAGGTCCCCTTTTGCAGGGTCTACAGCATGGATTCCAAGAAGCAGCTGGAAGAGAGATTTCTGGCTCACAGGATTTCATATTTTATCGAGTGGCAGGACAAGTCCATAATACAGAGGCTCCTTGACAGGAAGGGCAGCAGGATCGTGTGCACCTTCAGGATCAACAAGGGCGATCTGGTGAGAGCAAGGCAGCTGGCCCAGGGCATTGAGGGCATCAAGTTCAAGGACTATGGTGAGATCAAGAACACAGAGCGTATCCGTCGCAGGAGCGAGGCGGTCAGGAACCAGGACACGGGGCTTGAGATGCCTGAGCTTAAGTTTGAGAACAAGGTTCAGGATAGTGATGAACAGCAACAATAATTTAAGCAATAGAGCAGAGGATTTCGGTCCTCTGCTTATTTTGACTTATATCAATGAGGTGTGAAATGGCAGAGCAAAAGAAAAAAGATGGCGCAAGGAAAAAAACTGCAGGAGCAACAAGAGCTGGAAAGGTCGTAAAGTCCGCCGTACCGGCAGGTAAAAATACTTCAGGTAAAAGACCTGTATCAGCAAGGCAGGGAGCGGAGACAGTTAAAGAGCCTGAGAAAAAGAGCCGCTGTCCTGTTTTTAAAAAGTGCGGCGCCTGCCAGATGATAGATACACCCTATGAGAGCCAGCTTCGCAAAAAGCATGCAAGGGTTCAGGAGCTACTAGAGCCCTACTGCAGAGTGGAGTCCTTTATCGGGATGGAGAGCCCTGAGCACTACAGATGCAAGGTTCATGCTGTCTTTACCCATGATAAAAAGGGCAACCCCCTGACGGGAATATACAGGGAGGGCAGCCACGAGGTAGTTCCTGTTGAGTCCTGTCTTTTAGAGGATAAGAAGGCTGATGCCATTATCGCCACCATCAGGGGAATGCTGAAATCCTTCAAGATAAAGACCTTTGATGAGGACAACGGATACGGGCTTCTTCGCCATGTGCTCATAAGGATAGGCAAGTACACAGGAGAGATCATGGTGGTGCTGGTGACAGTTTCGCCAATCTTTCCATCCAAGAACAACTTTGTGAAAGCTCTTTTGAAGGAGCATCCTGAGATCACCACTATTGTCCTTAATGTCAACGACAAGCAGACCAGCATGATCCTGGGAGATAAGGAAAAAACCATGTACGGGCCCGGATTTATATATGATATATGCTGCGGAATGAAGTTCAAGATAAGTCCCAAGTCCTTCTATCAGGTGAATCCCGTGCAGACTGAGATACTGTACAGAACTGCCATTGAGATGGCGGATCTTAAGGGTGACGAGGTGGCTATGGACTGTTATTCGGGCGTTGGCACCATCGGGATAATAGCAAGCCCTCATGTCAAAGAGGTCATCAGCGTGGAACTCAACAAGGATGCGGTTAAGGATGCCATCCTTAACGCCAGGATAAATGAGATAAAGAATGTAACTTTCTACAACAATGACGCCACCGTGTTTATGCAGCAGATGGCTGCCTCCGGAGACAAGGTGGACCTGGTGTTCATGGACCCGCCAAGATCAGGATCCACACCGGAGTTCATCAAGGCAGTGGAGACTCTGGCACCCTCCAAGGTTGTCTACATATCCTGCAGCCCGGATTCCCTTGCAGGTGACCTTAAGCTCTTTAAAAAGTCAGGCTACAAGGCACAAAGAGCTGTCCCTGTGGATATGTTCCCTTTTACCAGGGGGATAGAGACCGTGGTCCTTCTGACTAAGACCGGCGGTAGTGAGGGCTGAGCCTTATGTGGTCACTCCACGTCCATGGGGATCATGACCTTTGCCCAGAAATAATTACCCTTTAGCTCTGTTTTAAAGATTCCGTTGCACTCATCAATGGTCTCTTTTACAATCTTAAGACCCAGCCCGTGGTTCTCTTTATCCTTTTTGGTGGTGTTAAGCTGAGGGTTGCCAAGTATCTTGTCGGGATTGGTTTTGTTGCTCACCTCGCAGCAGAAATAGTTTTTGATACACTTTAGTGATATGTGAATGTCAGGCTTTTCTATGCCTTCACAGGCCTCAATGGCATTGTTGATTATATTCAGGAATATAGTACTGAACCTGTCTTCGTCGATGGAGATGTCTTTTGGCAGCAGGATCTCGGTATATATCCTTATATGTTTCTTTTGAGCTTCGGCAATCTTTCTGTTCACCAGGTAGTCGATCATTGTATTACCGGTGGAGACTGCCGAAAGCTCATCCATTTTTTCACCGATCTCGTTGTCGAGATATTCTTCAAGCTCATGGAGCTGCCTCTTTTCCAGAAGAGATCTTATGTAGAGGTAATTGTTTTTCAACTCATGGCGCTCTTTTTTGATCCTCTCTTCAAGTTCAAGGGAATACCTGTATCTGAATATCTGGGCCTGGGTGTCAGTCAGTGCCCGGTCCAGTTTTCGCTGTTCATCGAAAGAGCGGGTGAGAGAGGCGACCATAAAATAAATTGCAGGCAGGACGCAGAGGATGATCAGCGCTATAAGAGCGTCCTTGTAGATCTGTCCGAAGGGAATATCGAGAAGTGTTATCCCATAGTATACAAGAAGCACCACAGGGAAAAGAGTGATCAGAAAGAACCTGGGATTCATCAGACCCTTTGTCAGCTTGAGCGGATAATGTACAAAGAAATATGCTATAAGCAGCATGAGGAGAATCAGGATAAGGTTTGTGGTGATGTCCAGGCTCTGATAAAGGGTATCAGAGATTATGCCTTCCAGGGAGTATAAAGGAGAACAGACCATTTTATAGAGCTGGATAAATGAAACATAGAAAAGAATATATGTGAATTTTTCGTATATGATGCCGTCCAGAAAAAAGTGTGAGGAGATAAGGGGGATGCCCATGCATATAACGAAATACATCCAGTAGGGATGCGGATGGCCTGAAAAAGGCAGAAGATAAGTTCCGTAATAAATTGCAAAAAAGCCGAGGAAGCCGGAGGACAGATATTTTACCCGCATATTTCCTCTCCCTGTACCCGGAAAAAGTTTAAGAAGTACAAGCAAAAGAATGGTATATATGATAACGCCCTCAAGTTCAGCTAATCTGAAAAAATGGTACAGCATCCCAAATCTCCTCTCAAATCATGGTATAACTTATGAAGTCCTGACGGACTTTGTCATACAGACCTCTGCTTATGGGGATTTCCTGCCCGTCTTCCAAAAGGATGCTGCTTTTCTTTATCTGTGCAATATGGGCTGGATTAACAAGGTAGCTTCTGTGACTTTTGATAAAGCTGTAGGGCTTTACTCTGTTTTCAAGATCGGAGAACTTGATCCTGGCTACAGACTCTCCTGAAACAGTCACGATCCTGCAGTCTTTTCTCTGAGCTTCGATATACAGGATATTCCTTATATCAAATGAAAAGACATCACCGCCTGTTGGCTCCTGAAGGATTATCACCTGAGGGGAGCGTCTTTTTATCTCTGTAAGAATGGCATCTACAAGGCTCCCGACAACTTCCTTAAGCTCACTTTTTCTTATAAACCTGAATGGCTGCACTTCAAAAGTCTGGAAAACAAGTTCCTCTTTATTGGAGACAAAGACAACCATGGTTTCAGGCGCCATCTGCCGAATCTTTCTGCAGACCGAGATGCCGTCGATTCCGGGCATTTCAATATCAAGAAATACTATATCAAAAGAAAAATGCTGGCCGAGCGCATTTAAAAAAGACTGCCCCTCGCTGAAGGGATCAAAGGCAATGGATACATGTCTTTGATCAAATTCTGCTGCAAGAAGGTCCCTGGTGTTTTCAAGAAAGACTCTTTCATCCTCTACAATAGCCGCCTGAAGCATGATCATCCTCACTTTCTGATATAAGACAATTATAAAGGATGTTTCTGCATTTCGTACCATATTATTGCATTTCGTTCCATTTTATATTTTGACTTCCAAAAAATAGTAGTCTGTTGTCAAAGGAAAAACGGGACAAATTAGGAGGTAAATATGAAAAGTAAGAAGATCACCCGAATCTGGACAGCAGTGATTGCAGTTGTTTCAATTCTGGCAATCGTAGCAAGTTTTGTTCTTACCGGACCGCTCTATACGGTAATGAACATGTATTTCGGAAAAGGAGATGCAGTTGTAAAGAACAATCCTGAAGCTGCAAATCTTGATTCTGACTATTATAAACCGGTTCATTCTGATGCAGAGAGCCTTAAGGCTGCAGGAACAGAGCTGGCTGAGAGAGTTGAAGCAGAGGGAATAGTTCTTTTGAAGAATGAGAACAATACACTTCCTCTTGCTGGCAGTGAAAAGAAGGTTTCATTGTTTGGACGAACATCAGTGGATCCCATCTATACAGGAGCAGGAAGTGCTGCTACCGAGAGTTCACCGGTAGATTACAAGACAGCTTTTGAAAAAGAGGGATTTGAGATCAATCCTGACCTTTACAATTTTTACGCTCAGCATAAGCTTTCAACTGAAGTCATCAAGACCAAGATGATGACAGGAATGGGAGAAATGGACGTTGAGTACACCGGAAGAGGCTTTATATCCTCCATGGGAACAGCTCTTTTCACAGGTGACATCATTGCTGAGGTTCCAAATGCAGATTACCCTGACTCTCTGACAGATAGTTTTTCACAATATGGTGATGCGGCCATTGTCGTGATCGGACGTGTAGGTGGAGAGGGCTGTGATCTTCCCACTGATATGAGTGAGCATGCTGCAGCTGCAGAGGATAAGAGCAAAACCTATCTTGAGCTTGACAGCCGCGAAACCGATATGCTCAAGTATGTCAAGGCACAGAAGGATGCCGGAACAATAAGCAAGATCGTTGTGGTACTTAACACTGCGAATGCCCTGGAGCTGGGATTTTTAAATGATGCTTCTTATGGTATTGATGCTGCAATCTGGGTCGGGTGCATAGGAGACCAGGGTGCAAATGCTGTAGCCAAGGTTATCGATGGAGCTGTAAATCCTTCAGGACGTACAGTTGATACCTTTGTCTATGACCTTACAAAAGATCCTTCATACGTAAACTTTGAGGAGACCTATTATTCCAACGTTGATGGCTCAATCGGCGGATATGAGTCAGGATGCTTTAACGAGTATGAGGAAGGCATCTACGTGGGGTACAGGTACTACGAGACAGCTGCAGCCGAGGCTCAGAATGGCAAATACGCCGGCTTTGATTATGACAGCGCTGTTGTATATCCTTTTGGATATGGATTGTCTTATACAACCTTTGAAAAGAAATTTGTAAATACGGAATTTGACGGAAATACATATAGCTTTGATGTAGAAGTAACCAATACCGGAGATGTTGCTGGAAAAGATGTGGTGGAAATATATGCAGAGACACCATACATCAGCGGCGGTATTGAAAAGAGCAAGGTTGTTCTTGCGGGATTTGCCAAGACAGATGTGCTTAACCCCGGGGACTTTCAGACTCTCAAAATATCCTTTGCTGCTGACGAGCTGGCATCCTACGATTATAAGAACCATGGCTGCTATGTGTTGGACAAAGGCTCCTATGGCTTTTATTTAAGCGACAATGCACACAGCTGGGCAACTATAGATACTTCTGATTCTGAGAAGTACTATTCAAATGAGCTTTCAGAAAAGATATTTGACGGGGATAACAAGAGGTCTTCCGACAAGGTCACAGCAGTAAATCAGTTTGATGAGGTTTCAGCAGAATTTGTGGATACGTTCACAGCCGGTAAGCCACTTAATTTCAGCAGGAGCGATTTTGCAGGAACATTCCCTACAGCTCCTGATGCATCTGATATTACAGCAGAAGATAACATAAAAAATGCCCTTGAGTCTGTATTTGATGAAAACACAAATGAAAAGACCGGAAATGTTAACGGCAGTCTCGTATATGAGTCTGAAATGCCGGTGACAGGAGCTTCAAACGGACTTCAGCTCATCAATTTAAGAGGTCTTTCATATGACGATCCTCAGTGGGAGACTCTTCTTGATCAGCTTACAGTAGATGAAGTCACAGGTATGCTCTCTAATGCAGGGTTCAATACCGCAGAGCTTACCTCTATAGGAAAGCCTGCAACACTTGATTACGACGGACCTATGGGATGGTCCACCTGGGTTTCTGCAAACGGAGCGGATGCCATATGCATTGGCTTCCCTGCAGAAGAGATGTTGGCTGCAACCTGGAATACAGATATAGCAAGGGAAATGGGCGAGCTTGTCGGAGAGCAGGGCGTTTACAACGGCTTTAACGGCTGGTATGCACCTGCCATGAACACCCACAGAAATGCCTTCGCAGGAAGAAACTATGAATACTATTCAGAGGATGGCCTGCTTGCAGGTAAGATAGCAGCATCGGAAGTAAGCGGGGCAATGACATATGGTGTCTATACCTACCTCAAGCACTTTGCGGTAAACGACAAGGAAAATGGAAGAAATGGTATCGCTACATGGCTCAATGAACAGGCACTTAGAGAGATCTATCTGAGACCTTTTGAGATCACTGTTAAGGAAGCCAGGGCCAATATTTCTTTCTATGATGAGAACAACAATCTTCAGACAAAAGAGATCCCTGCAGTAACAGCAATGATGAGTGCCTACAACAGGATCGGAACAGTATGGTCAGGAGCTCAGTACGGTCTCCAGACACAGATACTGAGAAATGAGTGGGGCTTCAGGGGAGCAGTTGAGTCCGATTACTATGGCGGATCTGCATACATGGATCCGGATTCAGGCCTCCGTGCAGGAAATGATCTTATGCTCAACACATTTGCGGATGGCAGTCTGTCAGATACAGCTTCATCTACAGGTGTGGCAGCAATCAGAAGAGCGGTCCATAACACTCTGTACATGGTAGTAAACTCTAATGCAATGCAGGGAATTGTTCCCGGCTCCACAGTTTCCTATAAGCTGGCCGGATGGCAGAAAGCCCTTATTGCAGGCGACATATTAGCCGCTGCATTAGTACTGCTTGGAGTAGTTATGATCCTCAGAAATAAAAAGACTGCTTCAGAAAAATAAGCTGATCATGCCTTATGGGCAATCAGGATAGATAACATGGTCAAAAAAAGGAGAAAGGGAACAGTTTCCTTTCTCCTTTTTTTATTGTAATTTTGGAATTGTTTGCGCGATATCATGATACAATTATTATGTATGAGATTAATTAAGAGGGTGGGCGCAAGGACAATAATGACTAGTAGCAGTACAAAGCTTTTTACAACAATCAGAGGTATATCGTTGAGAACTTCCGCAGGGCCATGGATGAAGAATAGATTTATGTGAGGGTGATTTGTTTTGAAACAATTACTTGTTGAGCTGAAAGATATAAATGAGCTTCCACGTCAGCTGGAGAACATATTAAAAGAAAGAGATACCGGGAAGTACAGTCACATCCTGCTCCATATTTACAGTGGTTTGGAGGAGGCGCAGTGGACTGAACAGATAGCGGCAGCACTTCACAGTCTCATTCCCGAGGCAGGCATAGTGGGAACCATGTCTGCAGGTGAGATCATGGAAGGGCACGTTATCAAAAAAGGTGTCCTTGTTGGAGCGTTGTTTTTTGAGAGCACCAGAGCAGAGGTGGTTCGCTTTGACAACGTAAAGGGGAATGAGAGTGCTGCAGGCAAAAGGATCAGGGAGTATCTTGACAGCGTCCCGGATATCAAGGCAGCCGAATTTATCCTTCCCGGAACAGAGCTTGAGACCAAGGCTTTGTTTGACGAAATAAGTGCCTGCAGAAGTGACATTCTGATCTTTGGAGGTTATTCGGGCGGGCATGCCATGAATGCAGCGGTCCATTATGCATTTGATGCTGACGGGATCAAATATGATGCGATTTTTGTCACTGTCTTTGCCGGAGAAAACATTCATATAGATATGGATAAGGTGATTGGGTGGGAGGCTCTTGGTGTGCCCTTTACCGTGACAAAGGCAGACGGACACAGACTTATTGAACTTGACGGAAGACCTGCTTCTGAGATATATGAGAGGTTTCTGCATATAGACAGAAGGCTTCAGAACAACGCTCAGGAAGGCTATACTTTTCCTCTTCTTGCCGAGTATAAGGGTGATGAGTGGCTAAGAAGTGCCATTCATATTGAGGAGGACGGCTCCTTAAATCTGCACGGCCATGTGGAAGAGGGCATGGAAATCCAGCTCTCCTATGGCAATCCTGTGACTATTGTAAATAAGGTCAATGAAAGGCTCAAGGCAGTCAGAAGCTTTAAGCCTCAGGTAGTACTTATCTATTCATGCATCGTCAGAAAGACCTTCTGGGACAATTATATGGACCTAGAGCTTGTGCCCTATGAAAAGCTCTGCTCAACCGCAGGCTTTTACACCTGGGGCGAGATAATGCGAAACATGAATACCGGAGAGATTGTGGAACACAATGTTACGCAGCTCTCGATAGCCATGCGTGAGGGAGATGCTCCCGCCTGGGAGTTTCCAGATGCAAAAGCGGACGATTCGGTCTTAAAGGGGCCCGCAGCACAGCTTAAAAGGCTGACAAGCCTTGTCTACACTGCCATGGAGGAGCTGCAGGATGCGCAGAAGGACCTCAGCATCCTTAATGAAAAACTCAGAGTCATGGCTGAGACGGATGCTCTTACCGGGCTCTGCAACAGGGGCAAGACTGAAGAGATCATCAAGAGTGTCCTGTCAGCTTCGGCCTGCGATGGTTTCCCTGTGAGTCTCCTGATGCTGGATATCGATCACTTTAAGGCAGTCAATGACAATTACAGCCATCAGACCGGCGATTCAGTATTAAGGGAAGTGGCAGATATTTTACTGGAATTTGCAAAAGAACATGAAGGAGCAAAGGCCGGACGCTGGGGCGGTGAGGAATTCTTTGTTGTGCTGCCTCATCTGGATTCTGAAAGGGCACTGGAGGCTGCAGAGCTTTTGAGGAAGAGGATACAGGACCATGACTTTGCGGAGGTCGGAAATGTTACTGTAAGTATTGGAGTGATAACTGCTCCCGGAAATACTTTTGCCAGGGATATTTTTACCAGCGTGGACAAGGCGCTTTACTGTGCCAAGGAGAGCGGACGAAACCGTGTGGTCCAGGCTCAGGAACTGAATCTGAAGTGATGTCACAAAAGTAAGGAGGAAATGTAATGTTTGCCCAGTTGTTTGGAAAGTACCTGATCGAAAAATCCATTCTCAAAGAAGATCTCTATCAGCAGATCATTGATATGCAGAAATCTGTCCGTGTTAAACTTGGTACTATTGCAGTGGCAGAGAACATGCTGACTCTGGAACAGGCAGAGGAAATAAACCGCTTGCAGAAGCAGCAGGATAAGCGTTTTGGTGACATAGCCATCGAAAAGGGGTGGCTGACCTCTGAGCAGATGGACAGCCTTCTGTCTAAGCAGGGCAACGCATATCTTCAGTTTGCAGAGCTTATGACAGCGCATACCGGACTGACAGCCTCAGAAATAGATCAGTTTGTGAAGGCCTTTCAGAAGGATTCCGGCTACACTGATCAGGAGATGGATGCGCTCAAGGCAGATGACATAGAGCAGCTGATTCCTCTTATTGTCATCTCTTCCAAACCGCACATCTGTCAGATTGCTGTGCTGATGGCCAAGAATCTTATCCGTTTTGTATCTTCCGATTATTATGTTGGCAAGGCACATCATGTTAAAGAGTTTCCCTACTCACATCTTACACTGCAGGAGCTCTCCGGAGACGATTCTGTCTTTATCGGAATAGCTGCGGTGGATGAAGACGAGGCTTTCCTTAAGATTGCATCTGACTTTTCACATCAGGAGATATCATCACCGGGAGCAACTGCATATGATGCGATAGGCGAATTCATAAATGTCACCAGCGGACTTTATGCTTCAGAGCTCAGTAAAAAGGATATTGATCTGGACATGGAGCCCCCGGTAAGCTTCCGTGATCAGACTGCCAGGGGCGATTTCTATGCAATTCCCATGGTGCTTGAAGGCCATAAGTTTGATGTGATCATTTCTGTCAACGAAGAGTTTATGCCAGGTGAGCATCCTGAACAGTCAGGCTCTGTTGTCAGTACCGCCGATCCTGTGACCGGCGGATCAGACAGCCTTGGCAAGGTACTTATCGTTGATGACTCCCGCATGTCACGAAGCATCCTTCGAAATGTCCTTGAAAAAGCCGGCTACAGCGTAATACAGGAAGCTTCCAACGGAGAAGAAGCTGTTGCAGCATATAAAGAATGTCATCCGGATCTGGTAACTCTTGATATAACAATGCCCAAGATGGATGGTCTTGAGGCGCTGACAAGGATACTGGACTTCGATGATGATGCTAAAGCCATAATGATCACCGCTGCAGGACAGCAGGACAAACTGATCAAAGCACTTAAGGTGGGAGCTAAACGCTTCATCAGTAAGCCCTTCAACGAAGATGAGATCCTGCAAAACATCCACGATGTCCTTAACAGCAACGAATAAACAATAAATAAAAGCCTTTCGATAATTATTCTAGAAAAGATCGAAAGGCTTTTTTTGAATATAAAAAATGTATAAAATCGGCAATAAAACTTCTTTTTTTAGAAAATTTTGGAATAAAATTAGTATGTGTAAATTCATTTTAAGTCAGGAGAATCGGGGACGTGAAAGACAAAAAAGATAAATCCGTAATTGAGTCGAGACGTAGGGTAAACAGAGCCCAGAAGGCCTGGAAATTCATTCTTGATGTAAATAGTATTACGCTTGAAAACCTTAATGACATAGCTGTATATGATGGCGAGAATGAATACACCTATGGACAGATGTTTAAAGAATGGCAGCGCTATGGAGCTGTATTTTCTGCGCTTGGTATGACATCACTTAATAAATCCAAGGTTGGCATTTTAGGGTCAACATCTGCAGAAGTTCTTTTTTCTGTCTATGGTCTTAATATGACGGGGGCAGCTGTTTCGATAGTGCCTTCATATAGCGCATTTTTCCCTCATAAGATCATGGAAACAATACGCCATGAAGGCCTGACTGATTTCATTATTACAGATGACTTCGCCCAGGTGAATCTTATCAATGAGCTTCTTCTGCATCGGATGGCTCTGGGACTTAACAATATAATAATACTTCATGTTTCGGTAGGCGGTGCTACGGTGGAGAATGTTCTGACAGCGGCCCAGGAGATGAAGTACATGCAGGTGAAAAGCAGTTGCTGGCCTATCTGTATGGATGAGCTTCTTACGGCCTATGGAAACGGACCGGTGACCTATGCGGTTGAAAGCAACGATGAGTCGGCCTTCGTGCTGCATACATCGGGAACCACAAGCGGAGCAGGTAAGCCAATTGTGCTTTCGGATGGGGCGTTTAATAATGCGGTCGCAAGCTTTTATGAAATGGAGGACCTGGATCTTCCTTATGACAATCTTGTGAGTGCCGTGATAGTGGACTTGAGCAACGCCTATGGGCTGGTAGATCAGGTACATCTGCCCTTTGCCATGGGAGCATCTGTTGTCATGGTCCCTGCGGGGGTTCTTAATCCGTGGTTTTACAAGGCAATACCAAAGTATAAGATCTCATTCCTGTTCACAATAAGTGCAATGTTTGAGAGATGGATGAAGATGAAGGACAATAAGGCTCTGGATTTTTCCAGCCTTAAGTTTGTTGCTATCGGCGGATCTTCAGTTTCATCGGCTGACAAGAAAAGGTTCTGCAAATTCATGCAGGATCATGGGGCAGGAGATATTACTCTTCTTAACGGGTACGGCATATCTGAGCTGTGCGGCGCCTGCTGTCTTTCATCACCGGATCTTGAAGATGAATCAATCGGTTACCCTCTGCCCGGTGTAGAAATAAGGCTTTATGACGAAGAAAGCGGCAGCTTCCTGCCGGCAGGTAAAAGACCTGCTGAAGGGGTAATGTACTTAACCGCTCCATTTACAGCCACCACAAGGATTGATGGAAAAGAGATTTTAAAGGCAGAGTATATAGATGATAAGCCGTATATATGCACCAACGATCTGGTGAAAATAGAAAAAGACGGGAAGGTTCATTTCCTGGGGAGAGCCAATCGCTACTTCATCAATGATGAGGGCAGAAAATATGAATCCGGCCGGGTGGAGACTGAGATTGCAAGACAGGAAGGCATAGGGGATTGCTGCGTAGTACCGATATATGTAAAGACAGCCCACGACAATATGCCGATGCTGTGTGTTCAGCCTGTTAAAGGTAAGGAAAAGCCCCGGGAAGTAGTTATAGATGCGCTGAAACAGGTCTTTATAACCGAAAAGACACTTCCTGTCGATTACATTCCTTTCAGGGTTATGATCTCAGAGAGCCTTCCCAGAAACGGCAATGGGAAAATTGATCTCTACAGGATCGGAAGAGGTGAAGTGGAAGGGGATGTTTTTACGGTTGAGACTGTAAAGATATTAAAACACGTCACCGACATTAAACTGAAGCCTTACAAAGAATGCAAGTCAGATATGATAAAAGAAGTTTTTGACGGTATTTCAAAAGAGATAAAGAGCAGTCTTCCATTTAATTGTGGTAATAACAGTGAAGAAAGGTGGGAAAACAATAATATGAACAAAGCATTTGAAAGCTTCAACAGCATGAACCGTATGGGGATGCAGATGATGAACAACATGATGGGAAAGATGAGCAATATGCCGGGATGTCAGAACATGATGCCAAACTTCCAGAACATGATGCCGGGCTTCCAGAACATGATGCCAAACTTCCAGAATATGATGCCTAATTTCCAGAATATGATGAACGGGTTCATGGGAATGATGCCGGGCTGTCAGAATCCGATGATGGGATTTGGGAATATGATGCCCGGATTTGATAGTATGAAGCAGTGCGTGAAGGACCAGGTGAAGTGCGCGGGTCCTAAGATGCAGAATCAGATGGAACAGATGATGGAATACATGAATCAGATGAACCAGATCTCACTTGAAGCTATGCAGAAGATGTATGAGCTGAATACTAAGATGATGAATCAGTGCTTTACATCAATGCAGCAGATGACAGCAGATGTTGTTGCAGGAATGACCGCAGGAAATGCACCAGAACAAGCCGGGCAGGAAACTGAGCCTGAAGCTGAGTCTGAGCCTGAGCCTGAAGCTGATGAACAGCCCGCCAAAGAGCCTGAAGAAGACCTGAAACCAGTAAAAAAAGTACCGGTTAAGAAGGCTGCAAGTAAAACGCCTGCAAAGGCAGCAGCCACCAAAAAGCCGGTAAAGAAACCTGTTAAGACTCCTGACGCCACAAGCGCTGAAAACACAGAAAAATGATAAAAGAAAACGCCGAAAAACTGAATAACAGGATCAAAGACGGAAGCATAAATGAGCAGAGCATATACAGCTGTCTGATGGAGAAAAACTCAGATGATCCGGATAAGCTACTAAAGCCGGCCATCATCGACTGTACAAGAGAGTATACATACAGACAGATGTTTGCTGAGTGGGAGAGGTATGCAAAAGTTTTCTCTGCCCTTGGAATGACTGAAGAAAATGCATCCCGTGTCGGGATAGCCGGTACAATTTCAGCAGAGCCGCTCTTTGCTTTTTACGGCCTTAATATGACAGGTGCAAGCGTGTCGATGCTTTCATATCCTGATTTTCTGCCGCAAGGCCAGTGGAAAACCATGGTGGAGAGGGAAAAGCTTACCGATCTGCTGCTATCGGACATAATGATATCTCCCGATATGTGGCCGGAAATAGAATCGGTTAAGAAAGAGCTGGGTGTCAGGAACATAATTCTGATACACTCGAAGCTTGGAGGACCGTGCACAGGTCCTGCGGAACTTATATATAACGAGGTGAACTGCCATCAGCTCAGAAGGACCAAAGGCACTGTTTTTATGGATGATCTGCTCAAAAAATATGCGCAGCATCCCGTAAGCTATGCATCAGGGAATCCTGATCATATGGCTATTATCACACATACGTCCGGTACGACGAAAGGAACAAGAAAGCCGCTTCCGTATACCGAGAGATCAGTCAACACAACCGCTTCCAATTTTGGCATGGGATTTCATATTATGGGGGGTGATGTGAATGGCACAGAGCAGTACCGGCTGGCGCCAAGCTTTGACTTCAGCTCCTATCTATGTATGTGCGGAATTATAAATTCAACCTTTTCCAATAATGACTGCGTGGTACTGACCTTTTTTGGCTTTATGCATCCTAAGTTTATCAGAGCAGTTGACTACTATAAGATCAATGTACTTTTTACATCCGGCTTTATGGTAGATAACTGGATGAAGCGCAAGGATATTGAAGGCTCTGATTTCTCATCGCTGAAGATCTTTTCCTGTGGTGGTTCATATCTGCCGGTAGATAAGCTGAAGAAATATTATGAGTTTGTAAAGAAGCACGGTTATAACGGGGATATTCAAAGAGGATATGGAATGTCTGAGACCGGAGGTGCGCAGCTGACGGTTCCGGCTGGCTGCATGGATGATATTCTCGGATTCCCTACCCCGAAAGAGAATTTCAGGATCCAGGATGCAGATGATGGGAAATTCTATACTGTTGATGATGGTGTCAGAACAGGGATAATGTACATAGCTTCTGACTCCCTCTGCATGAATGAACTTGACGGCGAGGTCCTGTTTGAATTTACCAAAATAGACGGAAGGGACTTTATCTGCTCAAATGACATGGTCCGGGTCAATGAAAATGGAAGCTTTTCCTATGCAGGCAGGGCGGACAGGTACTTTGTAAACAACGAGGGTGTTCACTTTGATGCCGGAATCGTAGAGACTTCTGTTTCAAGGTATGAAGGAATAGAAAAATGTGCTGTTGTTCCTGTACTTGACAAGAGGATACACGATACAGTGCCGGCGCTTTATGTGGTGGTGGAAAAGAACTGTAAAGATGCTCCGGAGCTGGTGAGAAAAGCACTGATCCACGTCTTCATAAGCGAAGATCTTATAAAGAGGAGTGTTCTTCCCACACAGTTTGTCCTGATTGACGATATCCCCTGCAATGCCAACGGCAAGCTTGATATCTACAGGATCACCAGAGACAGACTGCAGGGCGATGCCTACGATATTGTGCCGGTGAAAAAAGGAAAGAGCCTGGAAAATATTGAGATAAAACATGAAGAGAAGACAGCAAGCATCACAGCCGGAACTCTTCCGGAGGGAATGGAAGGCAGGTCTGCCTTTAACCTTTACGACCTTTTTAATTCATAGATTCCTGAATTACCTCAGTAATTCGGGAATTTAAAAATACTAAAGATACATGTATAAGGAGAGACAACAGCAATGACTAATATGGGAGAAAATGACAAGAATCCTTTCATGGAGGTACCTGATAATGAAGGAAATCCAAATCCTGTGAATATGGGATGGGCAATGAACATGATGAACTTCATGAATATGATGAATCCTATGAACATGATGAACCCCATGAACATGATGAACCCCATGAATATGATGAATCCCATGAATTATATGCAGCAGGCATTTATGATGCAGATGCAGTTTGTGCAGAACATGTCCATGATGCATATGCAGTGCATTCAGGGTCTTATGAACGCGATGAATGTAAATGCAGATGTATCTGCAGGAGAGAGCAAAGCTGCGCCGGCAGCTGCAGCTCCGGAAGGCCAGGATGGCTTTAAGCTTGGGAATATCACAATTCCCCCTGAGCTATTAAAAAAACTCATGCAGATGGATATGTCACCGGAGAATCTTCAGAAACTTCAGAAAGTACTTGATGTGGTTTTGGGATCAATTCCTGCACCAAAAGGAAATTGAAAGTATCCGGAGGAATTATGATAAAAAAAGAAGGTATCGGTAAAACTATTAAACGGGAAATAACCCGGGCATTTCTTGAACGAACACAGAGTATGGATCTGTCAAAGACCATGTCCATCTTTGGTGCATCAGAGCCCGTTGTATATGAAGATGTAAACGAGACACTGAATGTCGCATACGTAAATAGAGATGAGGTTGCTCTGGCAATGGATGTTTTTCAGCCTAAGGTTGAGACGGAAAAAGAGCTTCCGGTAATCATTGCGGTACACGGCGGCGGCCTTTTTATGGGAGACAGAGGTCTGGAAAGGCCGTACTGCAGGCTTCTGGCACATAAGGGATACCTTGTCTTTTCGTTGGAATACCGGCTGGCCCCCAAGGCAAATCTGTGTGAGCAGCTTGATGATGTATGCGCAGGACTTGATCATGTCGGCAAAATGCTTGTGAATTACGATGTGGATTTTCGCAGGATCTTTCTTGTGGCAGACAGTGCAGGGGCCTATCTTGCAGCGTATGTGTCTGCTATGCATGGCTCTGAGAAGCTTCAGAACGCCATAGGTCAGAAGCCTTCCAGAATGGTTTATGCCGCTGTGGGATTTATCAGCGGAATGTTCTACACCAACAAGGTTCTTCAGGATCAGATCTATGGTGAAAAGAGGTACGATGACAGATTCCTTAAATACATGAACATCGAGAACCCGGAGATAATTGGTAATATGCCTCCGTCATTTCTGATTACCAGCTGCGGAGATACGTTCAACAATTTTTCCATTAAATTCAACAAGGTTCTTAAAGCTCATGGCAGATCAACAAAGCTTATTTATCTGGGAGATGAGGAACTGCAGCATGTATTCCCGATAACTAATCCTGAGCACCCAAGAAGTCTTGAGGTGACGGATAAGATGCTGGCCTGGTTCGAGGAACAGGCACAGATAAAGCGTGATAGTTTTAAAATAGATTCCGGATTAGTAAAAAAGAGTGAGGATGCACTAAGGCGTATTAAGGCCGGCGACTTCAACGAAATGAAGGTGTGGAAGAGCCTTAAGGAAAGACTTCTGTATGATGACAGTATGCTTAAAAGAACTGCAGTAATTGACTGCAGTCGCGAGTATACTTACGAACAGATGTATGAAGAGTGGGAGCATTATGCGGCCGTCTTTTCTGCCCTTAATATATGCAGGGAGAACAGATCCCGCGTGGCGCTGTGCGGCGTGATCGCTGCGGAGCCCATATTTGCACTGTTTGGACTTAACATGACGGGGGCAGAGGTATCACTGTTTTCATATCCTGATTTTCTTCCCGGTGGAATGTGGAAAACCATGATCGAGAAGGAAGATATCACGGACCTTATCATTTCGGATATCATGGTAACACCTCAGGTCAGAGAAGAGATAGAGAAGGTAAAGGAGGAATCGGGCCTTCGTAATGTGATTTACATGCACTCTCTTATGGGAGGACCGGCGGTCGGGCCTGCAGAGCTTACCTACAATGAGGTCAATTACCATATGCTAAGGCTCACTCCCGGCTCTGTTTTCATGAATGAGCTTATAGAAAAGTACAAGGATACACCGATTGAATATGATGAGTATAAAGCTGACAGTTTAGCTTTTATCACACATACCTCTGATACAACCGGGGGTACAAGAAAACCGCTGTCATATACAGATAAGGAATTTAATGAAGCTTTAGGCATGCTTCCCAAGGGAATGCGTTCATTTATAGAAGGGCGCGACGATGGAAGGCAGATTAAAGTGCTTCAGCTTTTTGACTTCAGCTCCATTATGGCGCTTTCAGCGCAGTTGTGCAGTTCCTTTGCCTGTGGTGAATGTGTGATTACGACATTCTTTGGCTTTGCGCATCCAAAGTTTATACGTGCTATAGATTATTACAATGTAGATGCGCTTATGACCACCGGCTTTATTGTGGATAAATGGCTTGATCGAAAAGATATAGATGATATAGACTTCTCATCGCTTAAGGTGGTTGGAATGTCGGAGGGAAAAATCTCTCCTGAAAAAATGACCGCATATAGCGAGTTCTTTAAAAAGCACGGCTATAAGTACAGCATTACTGCCGGAATACTTCCTGAAGAAATGGAGGACGATGCTGCAGGCTATTCACTTGATATATTCAATATGGATACAGCCTCGGACGATGGCGGCAGTATTATTGATCTGTTTATGCCATGGAAGAGCGTTACGCCGAAAAAGGATGAGGAAAGAGGATTCAAAATGCCTGAAATGCCTGAAAACCTCAGGAAAGCTGTGTTAAAATACGGTAATAGAATAGCGGGTCTGTCAAATGGAAGAAGATGGATCGATCAGGATTTTGAGGCGTAAAATGCATAGAGAAGTATTGCATGAGAATAATTGAAAGATTAAAGAAAGATGGAATTTCATTAAGAATTGTATACTTTTTGAACTTTCTACTCCGTCAGGAATTAGATAAAAGCATTCCTCTTCTTGGTACGTTTGCACTCCATTGAGTCTGGCAACGGTACTAGGCTCGAAAATACCTCGCCGAGTACCGGCCGCCTCAAAGGACCTGCGAGAGAGGAACTGCTTTTATCTAATTCCTGACTCATTCAAGCTCTAGATATTTACTAATCTTAGATGAAATATGTTTCAATGCACATGCCCATATCATTTAAAAAAAATACGACATCTTGAACAAAAGATTCAAGATGTCATATTTTTATTTATGCTGCCTGTTTTACTTCATCTTTTTTATTTTTTGAAAGTCTCTTTACAAAAAAGCCAAATACGTTTCTGACAAGGGGACCGGCAAAGAATATCTGCCAGCAGAGTGCCATGGGGAAGTTAAGTGCTGTGGTCTGGAGCCATATTGCGATAAATTCTGATCCTGCATTCTTGAAAAGAACTGTTGCTACAAGGCTCATCAGAGGGCACATGAGACAAACCGACATGGCTGATATAGCAAGGATCATCATGATCATGGGATCTTTGCCCGGAGTCACAAATCTAAATGCCAGCTTCTGTGCCTGCTTTCCGACAAACAAAAGCTCCAAAGCTATGGCTATGGGCCACATGATGATGATCTCTCTAAAGGCTGCAAGGAAAACGAAGTTCTGAAGACCTCCGACGTTAAGAGCAATGTTGTAACAGATCATTGCATAGACCATTACAAAGGCCATGAAAAAAGTGAAAATAACATCCTGAAACTTATTCTGTGGTAACATACCTGGGGTTCTCCTTTCATTTAACCAGGGGAAGACCGGAGGCGTGTTGTTCGTTATCACCACTTGGTGTGCGTTTCCAATGATACCAGCCCTTTATCTTCTGTTTTTTGCGTCGATTAGTGATTATAACAGAAATTTTAAAATGATGTAATACCCTAATCTTCAAGTTTTTTAGATCCGGAAAAATGAACTACCGGACAATTATTGCATTTTATTCTGTCAGCGGGAACTGTAAAACGTATACCCGCTCTTGCCCTTTCGTTTGGGCTCATACAGGGCGCTGTCTGCCTGCTTGAACCATTCCACCGGATCCTTGGCTTTGCTTCCATTTGTTGTACGCCCGTGCAAGATAACGGAACTCATTCAGTCCTTATTAGATATGTAGTAATTGAGTAGCCTTTTACCAGTGCGGAAAAAGATTTTTCTGCCATGGTCAGATTGTCTGTATCCGTAACATCGCTCCAGTTTTCACCGCTTTCCATGTCACCGCTTGTCCTGATTGCAGTGACTTCTGATAGTTTCCCATCCAGGTCTTCAAAGTCAAACTCCCAGATCTGATCATCTGCTTTTGCATTAAGAGCTACAACCACATAATCCCTGCTTTCAGGGTTATAGGCAGCAAGGGTATTTATACCTGAACGCACAATACAGTACCCCGGGCGGATGTATCTGGTAAACTGGCCAAATCCGTAATACTTCTTGCCCACCAGGAGCTCTTTCGCATCATGATCAGCTATGGCTACGCCCCAGAAAGGTTCTCCTTGGGCAAGTATCCTGTCTGCTTCTGCTCTTGTCAGCGTGTCAAACTCATTTTCAGAATCAATATGCATATCCGCAGCATTCCACATGATCCATGCAGAAGGGTACATGCCGTTTACGTCCTTGATTATCTCATCTGCAAAACCAAGAGCCGCTTCCATGGCGCCTGATTCCGCCCCCAGTGAGTAGGTGTTGTCAACTTCACTCATCCAGAGATTCTTTCCGGCCTTCAGAGCTGTCTCCTTTAGCTTATCTCTTTTGTTGCCCTGATACGCATGGGTATCTATTCTGGAAAGAGCTGCCTTTGCAGGGTCTGAGAGCTTGGCAAAAGAACTGATGGCAGTATTGATGCTTGTCTCATCAGATCCGCTTATGATCAGATCCAGCCCCTTGTTCTTAAGTTCTTTATCCAGTTCTTCTATGATACGTGACTGGGACTTTCCGGGGCTAAAGTGGCATCCCTCCTGCTTCTGGCTGAAAGCAGACCAGTAATCTGTTGCAGGCTCATTCATGGGACTTATGCTCTGGAATCTTACATTCCCTGCATCATAAAAATGCTCTGTTACATCGGCCATATAACAGGCGAAAGCATGATACGAATCCTCCCGCAGGTTATCGACTGCGGCTTTTACATTACCCGAGCTGCAACCGCTTTCCGTCATGAAATACGGCGGTGAATTGGAAAAAGCTTCGCAGATAAACTCTTCTCCTGCGCAGTCTGCTGCTGCGTTTAAGACATTTACCTGATTCCTGTCCGCATCCCAATCGTAGTTCCATGCATAGCCGCATTCATAGTCTGCTCTTTCAAAGTTTTTCTCATAGTATTCCTTTGTTTCATGAGTAAGGTCAATCCTCGTAACATCTACCGCATATCCCGGCACAATGGAATCCGATCTTTTGATATGTGAAGCATGGAGAAAATCGCTTGCCTCTTCAGGCAGAGGCTGATCTGTGACATTGTCCCCGCCTCCGATATTGTAGCGGCCGATGTTCAGCCCCAGGCCTTTGTCTTTATCATAAAAAGCTTCTGCTGCCTTTGCAGTCAGCTCATCACTGTAGCCGACTCTGTTAGCCCACCAGCAAAGGCTGGTTCCCCATCCTTCAAACTCTCCGTATCCGTCACCGTCAGTATCATTAAAAGCCTGATAGTCAGAAACATTTATCCTGACCGTCTTATCTGCTGCCGAAGTGCCGTCCGAGGAAGCGCTCCCGGAAGAGCCTTTATCCGACATGGTGTTTTGTCCGGATATTCCGCATCCGAAAACCACAAAAGCGGTACCAAGTGCAGTTAACAATATGCCTGTTATGACTTTTAATCTATTGCTGTTATTTTCTCTTTTCATGACACTTCCTCCTTAGGACAGTCTACTGCTTTCATAGCTTGCTTTACACTATCTCTTTCCCACGACGGTAATTTTATCATCGTGGGCAGGAAGTGACAATCCTGAATAACCGACGTAGTGCTATCAAAAAATCAATATGGTATAATTTTTGTAATTGATAATCCGTTAAGAAAATCTATGATGTGCGGGTGAAATCTAAGATATGGATCAAGAGGAATTGCGTATGAAGGACAGATTTGGGATCAATGTAAAGGAGTATTGCAGGAATCACGAAAAGAAGGTTACGGCTTATATAAGCAGCGGGTCGGTAACCGATGAGATCATTGAGCTTCACAGAGAAAAGATATCCATAATCCAGCATGAAAGGCTTGTGCATCTGATAGTGACAGTGATGGTGGTGCTGGTTGAACTATTCGTAATAGACCTGGTGGTCCTTCATCCGGATCTGGGGGTTCTTCCACCTGTGATCATGCTGGGACTTGCAATCCTTCTTGGCTTTTACTTTTACCACTATTTCTTTCTGGAGAATACCATCCAGCACTGGTACCATCTCCTGGATATCATGGAGTCAGCTGGCGATGAGAAATGAACTACCCTCACCGACTCCACGTCGGAAAGGGTTTCTGTTATGCCGCAGAGCGGCATGAACCTGCAGGATGCTCTATGCAGCCTGCAGAACAGGGCATGTCCACTATGCCTCTATCCCATTGGCTTACCTTTGGGAATACTTTCCTCAAGATGTTTGCAGCT
>JAEEGL016979180.1_pt1 | contig 32110 bp, 29 predicted proteins | sample 9134231 | NCBI WGS metagenome assembly JAEEGL01 (sample SAMN16246548, study PRJNA631951) | gut metagenome | biome: gut microbiome; feature: rumen; material: fiber-attached | host: Bos | place: Iran: Karaj | collected 2018-10 | reverse complement strand
CTGTCATAAGCTACAACTGAAGGTTCTTTTAAAACAACGCCCTTGCCCCTTATATAAACCAGAACAGAGGCTGTACCTAAATCGATTCCAATATCTGCGTACTGCATAATTCCTGAGTACCCCTTTCAAAAATTCGTATATGTCCTTTATCAGCGCATAATTGCGGATAATAAAATTTATAATATCATTGCCATTATAAACCAAATAAAAAATATTGAAAAGGGGAGTCCTATATGTTTATCGGCACGGTATCACATTTCCTTAACAGTCATCACTCTCACAGTATGAAAATCCCATGGATATTTAATCAATCACTTAAGCATTTTCTTGATATAAGCGCCGGTATAGGATTTTTTACACTTGGCAACTTCCTCCGGAGTTCCCTGCACTACAACAGTTCCTCCGCCTGAACCGCCCTCAGGTCCCATATCAATTATATAATCGCCGGTCTTGATGACATCGAGATTGTGCTCGATAACAACCACAGTATTACCCTGTTCTACCAGCTTGTGCATGATCTTGACCAGTTTCTGGACGTCAGCGAAATGAAGTCCCGTGGTGGGCTCATCCAGGATATAAACCGTCTTACCTGTTCCAACTTTGGAAAGCTCTGTTGCAAGCTTGATACGCTGAGCCTCTCCTCCTGAGAGTTCTGTACTGGGCTGGCCAAGCTTGATATATCCAAGTCCCACATCATAGAGAGTCTGGATCTTGCGTTTGATTGTCTTGACATTCTCAAAGAACTTCAGCGCTTCCTCAACTGTCATATCAAGAACATCATATATGCTCTTGCCCTTGTACTTGACCTCAAGGGTTTCGTGGTTATAACGCTTTCCACCGCAGACCTCACAAGGAACATAAACATCCGGAAGGAAATGCATCTCGATCTTAATAATTCCATCTCCGCTGCAGGCTTCGCATCTTCCGCCCTTAACGTTAAAGGAGAAACGTCCCTTCTTGTACCCCCTTGCCTTTGCATCAGATGTACCCGCAAAAAGATCTCTTATCATGTCAAAAACGCCTGTATAGGTTGCAGGGTTAGATCTGGGTGTACGTCCGATTGGAGACTGATCAATGGCAATAACCTTATCAACCTGCTCAAGTCCCTCTATCTTCTTGTGCTTACCCGGTATACATCTTGCCCTGTTGAGATCTCTTGCAAGGCGTTTGTAAAGAATCTCATTTACAAGAGAGCTCTTTCCTGAGCCTGAAACACCTGTAACTATGGTGAGTACTCCAATTGGAACCTCAACATCAATATTTTTAAGATTGTTCTCTGCTGCTCCTATGATTTTAAGGAAGCCTGCGGGTTTTCTGCGAGTCTTGGGCACTTCAATCTTGAGCTTGCCTGACAGATACTGGCCTGTAATAGACTCTTTTACCTGCATGATCTCCTCTGCGGTACCAACAGCCACTATCTTGCCGCCATGAGATCCCGCTCCGGGGCCAACGTCAACAATGTAATCCGCTTCCCTCATGGTATCTTCATCATGCTCAACCACGATTAGAGTGTTACCAAGATCTCTTAAGTTCTTGAGTGTATTGAGAAGCTTGTCGTTGTCCCTCTGATGCAGTCCTATACTTGGCTCGTCAAGGATGTAGCAAACGCCGCAAAGTCCCGAGCCGATCTGAGTAGCCAGTCTGATCCTCTGAGCCTCTCCGCCGGAAAGAGTACCTGTTGCTCTGGAAAGCGACAAATAATCAAGACCGACGTCAATAAGGAATCCTACTCTTGCCCTTATCTCTTTTAATACCTGTGAGCCGATCAGCATCTGCTGCTCTGAAAGTGTAAGATTCTCAAGATATGTGTGAAGCTCACCTATGGACATATTGGTGATCTCAAAAATGTTCTTGTTGTCTACTGTTACAGCGAGTGATTCCTTCTTAAGTCTCTGACCACCGCAAAGCTGACAAGGCGTTATTCTCATGTACTCCTCATACTCAGCCTTTGCAGTCTCTGAGAAGGTTTCCTTGTATCGCTGCTCAACATTCTTTATAAGTCCGTCAAAAAGAATAGGATAGTCTCCGACACCCCTGCTGCCCACATAGTGAACATTCACAGTCTTGTCAGCACCATGTATAAGGACATTCTGAATCTTCTCGGGAAGTTCCTCAAAAGGAGTATCAAGACTGAATTTGTATTCCTTGGCGAGAGCCTTTAAAACAGCATTACTGAAGCTCCCCTCCTTATTGCTGGACTGCCATCCCATAACTACTATACAGCCATCATTAAGAGAAAGAGATTTGTCCGGGATCATAAGATCCTCGTCAAACTCCATCTTGTAGCCAAGTCCAAAGCAGTCAGGACATGCTCCGAATGGATTGTTGAAAGAAAAGCTCCTAGGCTCAATCTCTGGAACACTTACGCCGCAATCAGGGCAGGCAAAATTCTGGCTAAAACTAAGTTCTTCCTTGTCTACCACATCCACTAGAAGAAGGCCTTCTGCAAGAGCCAGTGCGCTCTCTACAGAATCGGTAAGTCTGCTCCTGAAACTCTCATTGTCTTCATGAACCACAACTCTGTCCACAATGATCTCTATGGAATGCTTGATATTCTTATCAAGCTTTATCTCTTCAGAGAGATCATACTGGCTGCCATCTATACGGGCTCTGACATAGCCTGCTCTCTTTGCTCTGTCCAAAGTCTTTGCATGCTCACCTTTTTTACCTCTTACAACGGGTGCAAGGATCTGAAGTTTTGTTCCCTCACCAAGCGCAATGATCTGATCGCACATCTCATCCACAGTCTGGCGCCTGATCTCTCTTCCACAGTTAGGACAGTGCGGAATACCGATTCTGGCATATAAAAGTCTGAAGTGATCATAGATCTCTGTAACAGTTCCCACAGTAGATCTTGGGTTCTTGTTAGTCGACTTCTGATCGATAGAAATTGTTGGAGATAGTCCTTCTATCCTCTCGACATTAGGCTTGTCCATCTGGCCAAGGAACATTCTTGCATAGGACGACAACGACTCCATGTAGCGTCTCTGTCCTTCGGCAAAAATAGTGTCAAACGCCAGTGAAGACTTTCCTGAACCGGAAAGTCCCGTAAATACAGTGAGTGTCTCTCTTGGAATCTTGACACTGACATTTTTGAGGTTGTGCTCATTGGCACCGCGAACCCTTATATAGTCATGAATATCTGAAGGCAGTATTCGCTTTGTCGTTGTATTCTTTTTAGTCATTCTGCTATTTTCTGACATATTATTTTCCTTCCGTCAGGTCGTTCAATATTTTCTTAAGTTCAATCATCTTATCACGCAGCGTTGCGGCAGTTTCGAAGTCAAGTTCTGTAGCAGCGCGCTTCATCTTCTTCTGTACAGAAGCAATGAGCTTCTCAAGTTCCTCCTGTTCCATAGATTCAGGATCCTTCTCGAATTTAACTTCTTCTTTGGCAATAGCCTTAGTGACTGCAATAAGATCTCTGACTGCCTTTTTAATAGTCTGAGGAGTTATTCCATGCTCCTCATTATATTTCTCCTGTATCGCGCGACGTCTCTTAGTCTCCTCAATAGCCTTGGTCATTGAGTCAGTCATATTGTCGGCGTACATGATAACACGGCCTTCTGAGTTACGGGCAGCTCTTCCTATAGTCTGAATAAGTGATGTCTCTGACCTCAGGAAACCTTCCTTATCCGCATCTATTATCGCAACGAGCGATATCTCCGGGATATCAAGTCCCTCTCTAAGAAGATTGATTCCCACAAGAACATCAAACACATCAAGTCTCATATCTCTGATGATCTCTGATCTCTCAAGCGTATCAATATCGGAATGCAGGTATTTGACTCTTATTCCTGATTCAGCCAGATACTCAGTGAGGTCCTCAGCCATTCTCTTGGTAAGAGTTGTGATAAGAACCTTGTTCTTCTTGTCGACCTCTTTCCTGATCTCACCGATAAGATCATCGATCTGCCCCTCAACAGGCCTTACTGATATCTCAGGATCCAAAAGGCCTGTCGGCCTGATCACCTGCTCAGCGCGCAGCAGTTCATGCTCCTCCTCATACTTGCCAGGAGTAGCTGAACAGAACAGCATCTGATCGATGTGAGATTCAAATTCCTCAAAATTCAGAGGTCTGTTATCAAGTGCAGACGGTAGTCTGAAGCCATAGTCCACAAGCGTCAGCTTCCTGCTGCGGTCTCCATGGTACATAGCCCCAACCTGCGGAATTGTCATATGCGACTCATCTACAATTATCAGAAAATCCCTGTCAAAGAAGTCAAGAAGCGTAAGCGGAGGCTCTCCCGGAGGCATGAAATTCAGATGCCTTGAGTAGTTCTCAATTCCTGAACAGAAGCCTGTCTCTCTCATCATCTCGACATCAAAATTTGTTCGCTCAGAAATTCGCTGTGCCTCAATAAGCCTGTCCTCACCCTTAAAGAACTTAACCTGATCCTCCAGCTCCTTTTCAATATTGTCACAGGCCTTGTTGATCTTCTCCTGCGGAACTACATAGTGCGAAGCCGGATAGATCATCACATGAGTAAGCTCATTCCTGACTCTGGCTGTAACAGGTTCAATCTCTGTTATCCTGTCTATCTCATCTCCAAAGAATTCTACTCTTATGAGGTAATCATCGGCATTGGCAGGGAAAATCTCAATCGTATCACCTCGAACTCTGAAATTACATCTTCCAAGCTCAAGATCATTTCTTGTGTACTGTATAGCAACAAGCTCTTTTATCGTTTCGTCCCTGTCCTTCTGCATTCCGGGACGCAGTGAAATTGACATCCCTTTGAATTCATCAGGACTTCCCAGTCCATATATGCAGGATACACTGGCAACAACAATAACGTCATCCCGTTCAGAAAGCGAAGCTGTAGCCGACAGTCTCAGCTTATCGATTTCGTCGTTGATTGCCGAATCTTTCGCAATGTAAGTATCAGTCTGAGGTACATAAGCCTCGGGCTGGTAATAATCATAGTATGAGACGAAGTACTCTACTGCGTTTTCAGGAAAAAACTCCTTCATCTCGCCGTACAGCTGAGCCGCAAGCGTCTTGTTATGACTGATGATAAGTGTGGGCTTGTTAAGTGCGGCTATAATATTTGCCATTGTAAAAGTCTTGCCGGATCCCGTAACTCCAAGAAGAGTCTCAAACTGATTGCCCTCCTTGAAGCCTTCAACAAGTTCCTTGATGGCCTGTGGCTGATCGCCGGTTGGTTTAAACTCAGAATGTAACTTGAATTCCATTTGCTAAAATACACCTCGTTATGCAGTGGCTTATAATTCAATTTCATCCAAAAATACAAAAACTTTACATACATTCTTGAACATAAAGTTCAAGAATGTATCAACCAAGCCAATTTAAATCGACTTCGTCGATGGGGCTTGGTTGACTCCCGAATCACTTTCTCACGAAATCCGCAGCTAGTGCGGATTTCTGCTATTCCATTTAATATATAATAACATTTAACACATTCTATGTCCACAACAAATAGAACTAATGTTCGCGGCACTTGTGTTTATAGGACATGTCTATAAGTTTAGAGACTCATAGGTATAAACCAGATCCTGTTCTATAACAAAATCCTCTTCAGACACATATTCGGAAGCCTCATATTCTCCAAGGAGTCTTGTCGTACACATGGCCGCTGTCGCTTTTCCTTCGCAGGGCTTCACAGGCTCCTCTCCCGTTGTCAAAAGGCTACCAATCCCAAGAATTACAATAAGTGCAACAAACACGATAACAAATGTATATAAAAAAATTATCATAAAAAAACCTTTCACTCTTTACCTTCCAAAAAATCGACGTGCTCCAGTATCCAAAGCTTGGCATTATAAAGCCTTTGCTGAACCGCAGGCATTCTTTCCTCAATATCAGTAGCAGCGTACGCTTTGACTGTCTCTATATGCATCACGCCAAATGAAACAACTACAGAAATAACAGATGCCACAAGAGTCATCTTGAATATTGCAAGCGTCTTTCTACGCTTCACTGCCCCCGGATATTTCCTAAGAGCTTCCTGAATCTCCATCATGGAATGAAATCTGTCGTTTCTATCAGGCCTTGTACACTTATCTATAATTCCCATAAGTTCCGGAGATACTCCCGCAACTCCATTTTGCTTAAAGCGCATGACTTCTTCACTGTCCTTGGTATCAACGCCTGAAATAAGCTGAAGAAGTGTCATACCAAAGCAGTAAATATCTGTTCTGGGATCTGTCTGTCCAAGATTTCCGAACTGCTCAGGCGCTGCAAAACCATAAGTTCCAAGATTTACCGTATCACTCTTGCTCTCCCGGCTATAGATTCTTGCAGCCCCAAAATCAATGAGAGCTATATGACCATCAGGCTTCATAACGATATTGGATGGCTTTAGGTCCCTATAGATGACAGGTTGTCTTTTCCCATGAAGATATCGAAGTATATCCGCCAGCTCAAGCGCAATCCTTACCGCCTCTTTTTCAGAAAAAACTCCGTTTGTCATGAGCTTTTTCTCAAGGCTCTCCCCCTCGAAGTGCTCAAGCATTATTCCGGATCCCACTTTCCCATAAAAATGCGGTATTGCTTCATGCTCAAGGAGAGATAATATCCTCGCTTCGTTTTCAAAACTCTTAATGCTGTGTATATCCTCTTCGCCATCCCTGATCTTCGGCGTTTTTAATGTCATAAGCTCTCCGTTTGCAATGTCTTTTACAAGGTAAACAGTACTGTTTCCGCCTTCTCCAAGGATTTTTAGTTTCTTATACTCTCTTGCCTTCGTCATCATCATTACCTCCTGCCCTCTCAAAATTCCATACAGGCAGCCGCCACACTGATATTGTCATCCTCATCGCGCCTGATAGCTGTGTTCACCAGCTTTTTGCACTCAAGAAGCATGTCTTCATCTGTCACGCACATCTGCGGGCAAAGATGCTGCCTGAGCTCTTCGGCTTCTACCATCCTCCAAAGTCCGTCGCTGCAGGCAATGACTGTTGTACTCCGATTAAACTTCCCTCTCTTAATATCAGGTCTTGGTGCATATTTTGTTCCAAGGCACTGAAGAAGCACATTTTTCTGCTCATCCTCAATAGCCTCATTCATCGTAATGATGCCCCGGTCAAGTTTATCCTGCACAACACTCTGATCCTTAGTCAAAAGAGCTACCTCTCCGGGCTGCGCAAGATAAATCCTTGAGTCCCCAACATTCATACAGATATAGCTGTTTCCTATCTGCAAAAGAGCTGTGAGCGTAGTCCCAAGCGATATTCCTCTATGTTTACCATAACGTCTGATATCTGCATTGATCTTTGTAATAAGCCTCTCCCAGGAGTTCTCGATTGCGCAAAATAATTCTTCGCCAAAAAGACTCAGCATTAGCACAAGTTCTTCGTGAAACCACAATTCAAGCGCTCTTATGGCCTTGCAACTTGCAACCTCTCCCTTAGAGAGTCCGCCCATACCATCACAGACAGCAATAAGCGTGATCCTTCCATGATTTTTCGAATTAGCAACTTTTATGAGGGCCGCGTCCTGATTAACCTTTCTTGTCTGACCGACATCAGTATAAATACAAGCTTTAACATTCATTTTTAGAAAAACATCCTTTCAACTGCAAAACAACAAAACAAACTACAAAGCAAAAATGGAAAAATCTGCTCGATATGAGCAAAAAAAGACTGTGCTAAGATTTTTAGCACAGTCAAAGATATTACTATCTATATTTTTATTTGTCAAGAAGTTCTTTCATAACTTCGATACCCTTGTTGAGCTGAGTATCTGTCTTATCCTTTGCATAAGCCTCGGAATCATAGTCTACTTCCACATCAGGCTCGATACCAATTCCGTGGATATTTACTCCGTTTGGAGTAAAGTAGCTGCTGACCGTAAGCTTTACGGCTGTTCCATCACGAAGGTCGAATATTCTCTGAACAATTCCTTTGCCGTATGTAGTCTTGCCTACAAGTTTTCCAAGTCCATAATCTTTGATGGCGCCGGACAAAATTTCTGATGCACTGGCAGAATACTGGTTTATAAGAACAACAACCGGGATGTCAATCTCATTTTTGCCATCGCACATGTAGTCTTCCCTGTTGCCTTCCTTGTCCTCAGTGTAAACGATCACGCCCTCCGGAAGAAGCTGCCTTGCTATATCGCATACGGTTGCAAGGCTTCCGCCCGGGTTGGACCTGAGATCAATGATAAGGCCCTCGATATTCTGAGCTCTGAGCTCAGTCATTCCATCCAGGAACTGTGTTGTGGTAACCTCATCAAACTCTGTTATCTTGAGGTATCCGATATTGTCCTCCAATACCTCAGTGCTAACTGTTGGAACTTCGATCTGAGCTCTCTCCACATCAACTTCCACATAGTCTGAAACACCGTTTCTTACAAGAGTAAGATGCACAGTTGTGCCTGCTTCACCTTTTATGCGGGAAACAACTTCCTCAAGCGAAAGCCCCTGAGTTGATTCCTTATCTACTTCATAAATGATATCGTCAATGCAAAGTTCAGCCTTTTCAGCAGGGCTTCCTGGCATAACACCTGATATCCTTGCCATGCTGATGTTTGAGTCAAAGCTGACATAAGCACCAATTCCAAAATAGATACCCTGAACATCAGCTGTAAGGTCCAGCAGCTCCTCCTCAGTGTAATACTCAGAGTAAGGATCATTCAAAGAAGCCATAAGCCCTTTATATAAACCATTGATCTGATCCTGCTTATCAAGATCTGACTTGTAATAATATGTATCTATTACACTCTCAAGAGCCTGAATCTTACTTACCGACTCTTCGGTCAAAAGTCCACTCTCTCCGGAACCTATAAGATTCCGTCTGATTGCTTTATTGGTATAGATCAGATAAAAAACTGCCGCTGAAACCACTAATACAGCACACAGAAAACCTATAATGATCCCGCTGATAAATCTGCGTATCAGCTTGCTTTTATTTGTATTTTCTTCAGAACTATAGTTCACATCCATAAATTAATGCCTCTTTGCGCATCCATGCGCTTACTTAAGATAATTCCACGGGCTTACGTATGCACCGTTGAGACGCACACCAAAATGCAGGTGATTACCGGTTGATCTTCCGGTGGAGCCGACAGCTGCAATCTTGGTCCCGGCAGTAACATCCTGTCCCTTTGAAACATAAAGAGCAGAACAGTGCATGTATACTGTATAAAGTCCGTTACCATGGCTGATCATCACGTAATTACCCATTGATGATTCATACGCCGCTGCAACAACCGTACCATTATATGCCGCGAGTATTGCCGAACCTCCTGGCGCTGCAAGGTCAATACCATTGTGCATCTTCTCAACACCAAGAGTCGGATGAATTCTCATACCGTAGTTATCTGAGATTCTTGTGTAATTAGGACATGGCCAGGTAAATACACCGCCATCATAGGCGTATTTACTGTAAAGCGCAGCTTTATCAGCCGCAACTTCTCTTTCCAAAGCAGCAATCGCTGCATTTTCAGCCTTGATCTCAGCATCGTACTCTGCGATAGCTGCCTCTTTATTGCTGATATCAGCTTTTACACTGTTGAGCTCGGCACTTTTTGCCTGTAAAAGCGACTCAAGGTTTGCCTGCTCTGCTTCTCTTGATGCCTTGGCCTCATCAAGAGTCTCTTTTTCCTCTTCAAGGGCCTGTTTGGTAAGAGCAATCAACTCAGTTGTGGCAATATACTCATTGAGCTTATTCCTGTCATAAGAGGACAGGCGCTCTATATACTCCGCCTTATTGAGCATGTCAGCGAAGCTTCCCGATTCGACAAGAAGTTCAAAATAGATAGTGTCACCTCTCTCGTACATGAACTTGATGCGCTTCTTCATCGCCTCATACTGCTCTTTCTGAATGCGCTCCGCTTCATGCAGTTCCTCGGTTGTAGTCTCTATCTGATGCTCTTTTTCAGCAATCTGATCGTTTAATGTATCGATTTTCCCCTGAATATCAGTAAGGGAATTGTCAATCTCTCTGATATAGCTGTTGAGGTTAGACTTACTTGTCTCAAGCTGCTTTTTAACCTTCTCAAGATCGGTCTTGGCATTTTTTAAGGAATCTCTCTCCTTCTTGGCGTTGGAAATCTGATTCTCCTTGGCTTTAATGCTCTCCTCCGTCACCTCTGCATGAGAAATAACGCAGCTATTCCCGGTATAGGCCAAAAGAATAGCCCCGCATATAAAAAGACACAATATTCTTTTAGTTACTTTTGAAAATAATCTGTTCAACTCTTTGGAATCCTTCTTAAACGTGAAGATGCTTTCTTACTGTTGCAAAGCTTCCAAAGAAGCCAATACCAATACCGATTGCCAGTGATATCGGTATAAGCTTGTTATAAACAGTTTCAACCGGGAGGAAATTAAGTAAGCTGCTAAGCATTGTAAACTTGGATACAACATAAGAAATTGCCTTAGTGTATACGAAGTAGACAATTACCAGCGGAATAATGGAACCGATTATTCCGATCAAAATTCCCTCTACTACGAACGGTGCTCGTACAAAAAAGTCCGTCGCACCAATATATTTCATGATATTGATCTCATCCTTACGAACCTGGATACCAATAGTTACGGTATTACTGATAAGGAAAATGGAAACCAAAAGCAGAATAAGGATAATACCAAAGGAAACATACGCAATAAGCTTATTGACACCGCTCAGAGTATTGGCTGTAACCTCAGAACGGTTTACCTCACGCACAACACTTATGGACTCTGCATAGGTAACAAGCGCTCCCTGCAATGATACATCGCTTAAGTAGATCTGAAGATTGGCTGAATCTGCAAGTGGGTTCTCTGTAAAGCCATCAGCATATTCTCCGAGATATTCGTCCTTAAAGCCCTGCCATGCTTCTTCGGCAGATACATATACTATCTCTCTTACCTCAGCTCTTCTCTCAAGATCGCTCTTAACAGCAAGAATCTGTTCCTCTGTAGTTCCCTCATTGAAGAATACAGTTACTGATACACCTTCCTCAGCTGTCTTAACCACATGCTGGAAGTTGGTGATTATTGAATAAAAGATTCCAAAAAGAAACAGGCAGGCACTGATAGTTGCAATAGATGCAAGGGTGTACCACTTATTTCTTCCAAGATTCTTAAAGCCCTGACCTATGGTGTAAAAGAAACTATTAATCCTCATCGATGTACATACCCTCTTCCTCGTCCTCTATGATGACGCCTTTTTTCATGGTAATAACACGCTTTTTCATAGCATTAACGATCTCTCTGTTATGAGTTACCACAATTACAGTGGTTCCATTCTCGTTAATCTGCTCCATGAGCTTCATAATTTCCCATGAATTATTGGGATCAAGGTTACCTGTGGGCTCATCTGCCAAAAGAATTGCCGGTCTGTTCACCAGGGCTCTTGCAAGGGCAACTCTCTGCTGCTCACCACCTGATAACTGATTGATCTTATTCTTGTACTTTCCTGCAAGGTTCACCGTTGCAAGGATAGAAGGTACATTTCTCTTAATATCTCTTGAAGGAGTCTGTACTATTCTCTGCGCAAACGCAACGTTCTCGTATACATTTCGATCCTTAAGAAGTCTGAAATCCTGGAATACTATTCCAAGATTTCTCCTGAACTTAGGAATCTTGCTATGCTTGATCCTTCGTAAATTGTAGCCGAGAACAGTAATCTCTCCGTCTGTAGGAACAAGTTCCCTTAGAAGCAGCTTGATAAGTGTAGATTTACCAGATCCACTGTCTCCTACTATAAAAACAAATTCACCCCTCTTGATATGAAGGGTGACTCCGTTTAAGGCCGGTGCACCCGTAGAATAAGATTTTGTCACGTTCTCAAGCGTGATAACCTCATCCTCCGGTATCTGCCGACTCATTCTTTTTCTACGATATCCTCTTTCCATAATCTCCCCTCGTTACTTGTAGCCAACGCATGCCTTCCTAATCAAGCCTCCGGCAAAAGGTCATGCAACTCCCTCATTGCTATCACGTAAATTTCTCCATGTATTTCATGTATCTGACAACCATAAGCGCAATCTTAAATGTTATCGCGTCATCAAACACCCTAAGGTCAAGTCCTGTGCTCTTCTGAAGCTTATCCAGTCTGTATACAAGTGTATTTCTGTGGATAAAGAGCTGTCTGGATGTCTCTGAAACATTAAGGCTGTTCTCAAAGAACTTGTCTATGGTTGTAAGTGTCTCCTGATCGAAATCATCAGGATTTCTGCCGCCAAATATCTCCTTAATGAACATCTTGCAAAGTGGAATAGGAAGCTGGTATATAAGTCGTCCTATGCCAAGCTCGCTATAGCAGATAACCTTGCGCTCATCAAAGAATATCTTTCCTACGTCAAGAGCCATTTTTGCTTCCTTGAAGGAACGGCTGACCTCTTTGATCTCGCCTACTACTGTACCATAGGCAACTCTGACTCCGCTAAGTCCCTCTTTTTCCAAGGTCTGAAGCATATCCTCGGCAACCTTAGAGATGTCGGAAGTCTTGAACATATCACTGACGTCCTTGACTACTATTACGTTATCCTCGTCAACCTCTGTAACAAAATCATTGCCGTTACCGAAATGGGTTCTGGTAATCTCCAGCGCATTGTTATCCCTTCCGTTAACAGACTCAATGATCATTGCAACTCGCTTGGCATCTGTCTGAATATGCAGTTTCTTAGCCCTGCTGTAAATATCAACCAAAAGAAGGTTATCCAAAAGCAGGTTCTTGATAAAGTTGTCCTTGTCAAATCTCTCCTTGTAAGCAACAAGAAGGCTCTGAATCTGGTACGCGATCATCTTGCCCAGCATATATGTATTCTCACCGCTTCCGGTGCAGATGAGAATATACTCAAGCTGCTGCTCGTCGTAAATCTTAAAATACTGATGTCCTTGAATTTCCTGAGAATCTGCAGGAGAATCAACGAAATCTCTTGTAACGATTGAAACATTGCCAATATCTGAAGATGTTGAAGCAACCTCTTTGCCGTCAATATCGAGTACGCAAAGGTCAACATGCGCTATAGTCTTAAGTCCGTCGATTGTATTCTGGAGAATCTGATTAGAAATCATCTGTCACTCTTTCTGCAACATTTTTGCTGCGATTATAAAGATAATGTCATTTTAATACAAATGTACAAATAAATCCATATCTCAGCAGCTATTTTTTGTCTATTTTTTAAAATTTGTAGTCAAAACTAACAAAAAGCTCTTTCCATTTTTGGGAGCAACTCATTCTTTCATGCCTTAAGAATTCACGGAAAAGTCCGATATATACAATAGGATGAAGTGTATATGTGCGCAGAACAGACCTGTTCTGTAAGTTACATTGCAATTGCACAGGAGGTGGAATATGGATATTCCCGCTTTATCAATGGCATTATCTCAGAACAAACTCCTTAACGACGTTGGCGTGGCCGTGCTGTCAAAGAGTCTTGATACTATGGAGAGCGCTGGAGAAGCGCTAGTATCTACAATAGACGCCGCAGCTGAGCTATCAGTAAATCCAAACCTTGGTGCCAACATTGACTTAAGGATCTGAGATGTAATCGAGTAGGCTGACTCCTACTCGATTTCGCACACGAACATTCCGCACTTAGTGCTCCATGTTCTTACGACCGGCAAATGAATTTGTATGCAAGCATCCATTCGCTTGCCGGTCTTGTGCAACAAAAAACACCCGCAGCCTCAAAACTGCGGGTGTCATTTTTATAATATAGCAAAAAGAATCATATATGCCACGCAAAGAACCATTGCAACGATAGAAGGAACTGTAATAAGCTTATATCCCTGTTTTCTGCAGTGTGGAATATTGTCAAAAAACTCTTTTCTTCCCTCTATCTGCGCTATCTTCCTGACAATAAGTATAGCCAAGAAGCCAAATATTACAGCAAGCACAAAAAGATATACCACTTCAAGCGGTGTTATAATATCACCGAATTCGCCCATATATCCCTCTGCAATTTCTGATGCACTTCCAAGGAAATCATCGGTTGTGAACATCATCACAACTTCGATGGTGTTAAAACATGCATGTGCAATAAACGATGATAAAACACTTCCGGTAGCCTCTACCAAAAGCGCAAACATAACGCCCATTACCGCTCCATATCCAAACTGGTTGAAGTTCATGTGCATCATTCCGAACATGATGGAAGAAAGAACTATTGAACCTACTATTCTGCCTGTTCTCTGGTATGTCTGTAAAAGTACTCCCCTGAAGACAAATTCTTCAATAAACGGTCCCATAATACCAATGCTGAGGATCATGAGCCACATTGGCATCTTCAGGATATCACCGGAGAGCTCATTAACCGTATTTTCAACAAAGAACATTGAAATGGTATTAACGAATGCCACCAATGGAAAAAGAGCAAATACATAGACAATAGTCAAAAAGAATGAAGACAGCTTGATCTTATGCAAAGGAACAAGCACCGACAGCTTCTCTCCGGAATAAAGAACCGCAGCAATTGCCGGAAGGATAACAACTATCTCACTAAAGGCATTGTTTAAGAGAACATTAATCTCTCTTCCACCTATTGAATACCAAAGTGTCACAGCAACAATCAGCCCGTATGTGGAAAGAATCATATATAGATAAGCTCTGTTTGCTCTCTTATAATCCACTTTATTTCTGCCCCTTTAAGTCTTATTTTTTGTCTATCGAATCCTTGCCTATAGTTATGTGCCCTTCCTTCAAAAGTCTTCCAACGGCACGCTTAAACTCATTCTTACTCATCTGGGTCTTCTCTCTGATAAGCTCAGGAGATGCCTTGTCAGTAAATGGCAGCCTACCTCCGTTATCATCGATCATTTTCAGGAGCTTCTCAGCATCTGCGTCCATCTGAAGATAAGCCTTTTCTCTGAGACTAAGGTTCAGCCTTCCGTCGTCCTTTACTGAGATAACTCTCGCATTGACGCTGTCTCCGATCTTAACATTGCCATAAAGCTCTTTTTTTGCAATAAGCCCGGAATAAATATCATCAACTGCCACAAATGCTCCAAAGTTATCACTGATCTCATAAACAGTACCGATAACCTTATCATCTTTTGCATAAGGGCTGTTGTTTAAAAGATATGGATAAACATTCATTGTCACACACAGACGTCCGCTCTTATCAACATACAATGCGCAGAGCACCTCTTCGCCTTTGCTAACCTTTCTGGTCTGTTCTCTGAAAGGCAAAAGAACATCCTTCTCAAGCCCCCAGTCCATGAATGCACCAATCTTACCGGTGTCCTTGACAGTAAGCACCCTGACATCTCCAAGCATGATCTTGGGAGTATGAGTTGTAGCAATAAGCCTGTCGCTTGAGTCCTTATAGATAAATACCTCTATCTTAGATCCCAGCTCAGCTTCGCGTGGCACCTGCTTTATCGGCAAAAGAACCTTCTCCTCCGGAGTGCTCTCCTCTGCCAGATAAACACCAAATTCTACTTTTTTGATTACTGTAAGTTCCTGTTTTTCACCTAATCTTATCATTTGTCTCTCCGTCCTGTGTTTCTGAGGGAAAAATAATATTCTCTCCCCAGCACTAAACTGTCAACTGTATCACGCATACAGTCTCGCCTTCATCATTGTTAAGACTGACTGTATATATATTATTATCTCCTAAATTGTTCTCAATAACAACCGGATGAATAATATCTCCAAGTAATGCCTGCTTCTTGTACTCAGCACGAAGGTGACTTACCTTTACATTCTGAGCCTTCAGGCTGTCCAATGCCATTCTGATATACTGGCCATTATTTACATGGTTATTGGTATCAAGATGATAATTCCTGACAACAATTTCCTCTGCTTCATATCTTGTGCCATCTTCAGGAATAGCAATCTTCCTGCTGCCATAATCCATTTCAAGTTTATCCTCAACAGGATAAGCTTCTATCATTCTTTCTGTCGCCTTGATGGGCACTCCTTTATTAAAGTCAAATAAGGTCCAGATAGAATTAGCCACTGCAAGCCGCTCTCCACCTGCGGTATCCATAAAGAAATTTCTAAAGCCCATTGGGCCCTTGATCATATAAGGCACCGTTCCTATAACAACCTCTTCATTGAGTTTAGGATGCCTTAAAATATCTATCTGCCATGAATTAAGCACCCATGCTGCTCCAAGGTCATTGAGGTAAGCCATATTGGCAGGACCATCCTCAGTCTGAAAGATAGTGCAGTCCTGAAAATAGTTTATCAGCGCCTCAATCGTAAGCTCTGCATTTTTATCAACTTCACTGTAACGAATTCGCGAATTAAAACTATACATAGCATTCTCCCATTAAACGAAAAAAGAGATTGGTGAACCACCAATCTCTTTTTTGAAAGCTGGGCTAGTAGGATTCGAACCTACGTAATGACGGAGTCAGAGTCCGTTGCCTTACCGCTTGGCGATAGCCCATCGGACAAGAAATGATTATACGCGAGGTCTATATAAAATGCAAGTACTTTTTTAAAATTTTTTCAATTTTTTTATAAAACCTCGCGTAAACCACTATTTATGCGGCTTTAGCCCTCAAACAAAAGATCAGCGTATGTAGGGAATGGCCAGTCTTCTTTATCGACAAGCATCTCAAGAGCATCGGCAGGAGCACGAAGAGCATCCATAACCGGTCTGATCTTGTCTTTATAGAAGAATGCAAGTTCTCTCTGGTCGGAAATCTTTGAAGCCTTTGCTTCAAGAGTCTTAAGCTGATCAAGAGCTTTTTTCATCTTGCCAAGATTTTCCTGAATCTCCTTGAGCTCTGCAACCTCTACAGATGCATCAACGCCTGCCTGAGTTATGGCATTTACATCAGCTGCAAGTCTTCCTGCATATTTCATAACAGCAGGAATGATCTGCTTTGAAGCCATATCTATCATAGTAAGAGCTTCAATGTTAATTGTCTTGGCATAATTCTCGTAAATGATCTCTTTTCTGGACTCTAGCTCAGTCTTGGTATATACGCCAAAATCCTCAAAGAGCTTAATTGCCTTCTTGGTTGTGAGCATATCAGCAGCTTCGATTGTGGACTTAATGTTTGGAAGTCCGCGTCTCTTAGCCTCTGCAACCCACTCATCTGAATAACCGTCACCATTAAAGATAATTCTCTGGTGATCTGTCAGATATTCCTTCATAAGGTCATGTACAGCAATGTCAAAGTCCTCTGCCTTCTCAAGAATATCGGCAGCTTCGCAGAATGCCTCTGCGACAATAGTATTGAGCGTAGTATTGGAGCTGGCCATTGAATCTGATGAACCAACCATTCTGAACTCAAATTTATTACCTGTAAAAGCAAACGGAGAAGTACGGTTTCTGTCTGTAGCATCCTTTTCAAACTGAGGAAGTGTTGATACACCGGTCTTAAGCTTGCCACCCTTCTTGCTGGATTTGGCAACACCTGTCTCGATGAGCTGCTTAACAACATCTTCGAGCTGCTCTCCAAGGAAAACAGAAATAATTGCAGGAGGAGCCTCATTGGCACCAAGTCTGTGGTCATTACCAACATCTGCTGCACTCTGTCTCAAAAGATCAGCGTGAGTGTCTACAGCCTTTAAAATGCAGGCAAGTACAAAAAGAAACTGAACGTTCTTGTTAGGTGTATCACCCGGATCAAGAAGATTAACTCCATCGTCTGTGCAAAGAGACCAGTTATCATGCTTACCTGAGCCATTTACTCCGGCAAAAGGCTTTTCATGAAGAAGGCATCTCATATGATGATGCTCTGCGACTCTCTTCATGGTCTCCATAATGATCTGATTGTGATCTACAGCAATATTGGCTGTCTCGTAAACAGGCGCAAGCTCGTGCTGCCCCGGAGCAACCTCATTGTGCTGTGTTTTATCAGGAACGCCAAGCTTCCAGAGCTCAACGTTAAGATCCTTCATAAATTCGCCAACTCTCTCACGGATAACACCAAAATAGTGATCTTCCATCTCCTGGCCCTTTGGCGGCTGTGCACCAAAAAGAGTTCTGCCGGTGAAGATGAGATCCTCTCTCTTCATGGATTTATCCCAGTCCACAAGGAAATATTCCTGCTCAGGACCAACAGAAACATTTACCCTTGTTGCCCTGTCATTGCCAAATAATCTGACAATTCTGAGAGCCTGCTTATTGATAGCTTCCATTGAACGCAGAAGTGGTGTCTTTTTATCAAGAGCTTCTCCTGTATATGAACAGAATGCAGTAGGTATGCAAAGTGTCACACCCGCACCGGATTCCTTAAGAAATGCCGGAGAAGTAATATCCCATGTAGTATATCCCCTGGCTTCAAATGTTGCGCGAAGTCCACCTGAAGGGAAAGAAGATGCGTCAGGTTCGCCTTTAATAAGCTCTTTACCCGAGAAAGATGTGAGCATGCGGCCATCTTTTTCTGCGCTGCCGACAAAAGAATCATGTTTCTCAGCTGTTATTCCTGTCAGCGGCTGGAACCAGTGTGTATAGTGGGTTGCGCCTCTCTCAACAGCCCATTCTTTCATGGCATTGGCAACCACATCAGCAGATTCCTTCGTAAGTTCACCACCGTGTTCAGTTACGTTTACAACTTCTTTGTACACATTCTTGGGCAATCTCTCCCTCATCTTTGCAAGGGTAAAGACGTTCTGTCCAAAAATCTCTTCCACATTAACCTTATCGCTCATGTATGCATCCCCTTTGTTAATCGTAACTTGCGAGATAAATAATCGCACTTACGAAACATATTACAACATCTTCATAAAATCGCAAAGTAAATTTTAATTCCCTATCCCAAAAACATCAGAAATAACAACAAAAAAAGGCGAAAGCTACAAAGTAATAGTAGTTTTCGCCTTTATCTGTCATATCAAGCCTCAGATTTAACTCTTAGAATATCGTATTTTTCCGGAGTCTCAGACAGATCAACATAAAGAATCTGCTTAGAATGAGGGCATGACTCTACAGGTGTACCGTCCTCAGCATACATGCCTCTGACTGTAACCTTTACATCTGTCCCATCCGGTTTCATGATCTCTATTTCATCTCCAACAGAGAACTTATTCCTCTGCTCGAACTTAGCATAACCTCTGTTATCTATACTATCAACGATTCCAAGGTAGATATACTCATTAACATAGGTATTGTTATCGTAAATCTGCGCTTCTTCACTGGGCTTGCCAAAGTAAAAGCCGGTAGTAAACTGACGGTAAGTACACTTCGAGATCTGATCAAGGTACCAGGGCATGTTCTCCCTGTATTTCTCTTCAGACTCAAAATAATCATCAATAGCCTTGCGATAAGTCCTTGCAACTGTAGCTACATAAAGGGCTGTCTTCATTCTTCCCTCGATCTTGCAGCTGTCCACTCCTGCATCCACAAGCTCAGGAATATGATCGATCATGCACAGATCCTTAGAATTGAAGATGTAAGTGCCCCTGTCGTTTTCATAGACAGGAAGGTACTCTCCTGGTCTCTTTTCCTCGACAATTGAATATTTCCATCTGCAGGGATGAGTGCACGCTCCCTTGTTGGCATCTCTTCCTGTAAAGTAATTAGACAAGAGGCATCTTCCAGAATAGGAGATGCACATCGCGCCATGGATAAAGCACTCCATCTCAAGGTCATCCGGTATCTTGTGTGTAATCTCTTTTATCTCATTTAATGATAGATCTCTGGCCGCTACTACTCTCTTGGCACCAAGATCATACCAGAAATTGTATGTCTCGTAATTGGTGTTATTTGCCTGTGTAGAAACGTGGATATCAATCTCAGGACAGATTTTTCTGGCCTTCATAAAGATTCCCGGATCGGCAATTATGAGCGCATCGGGCTTAAGCTCTTTTAACTCGTGAAGATACTTCTCTACTCCATCGAGGTCATAATTATGTGCAAGAATATTGACTGTGACATGGACCTTAACACCATGCTCATGTGCAAAGTCAATTCCCTCTTTCATTTCTTCAGGACTGAAGTTCTTGGCTTTAGCTCTGAGTCCAAAAGCGTCTCCGCCGATATATACAGCATCCGCGCCAAACATAACAGCTGTTTTTAATACTTCCAGACTGCTTGCAGGTATCAATAATTCAGGTTTTTTCATAAATATATCTCCATTAATAACCGGTTAAAGCTTAACTGACAGCGTCATTCCATCCCCAACTGTTAGTATCACTGTGTTAAGCTGGTCGTTGTGCTTTAATTCATACAGGTATTCCCTCATCCTGGCGTGAATTGTGCGATCGCGCCTTGTCACCGCAAATCTTGACTCGATGACATCTCCATCCTGAAGAACATTATCAGATACAAGAATCCCACCTTTATTAAGGATTCTCAGGCAATCAGGAAGGAAATTGATATATTGCCCTTTTGCGGCATCCATAAAAATAAAATCATACCCCGGAGAGAGCGTTCCTAGTATTTCGATCGCATCACCTTCCAAAAGTGTGATCTTATTATCCCGGTCATACTTATTAAAATTTTCCTTTGCTATAGGAATGCGCTTCTCATACTTCTCAATGGTTGTGATCCTGGTATCAGGATCGCTGTAATACCCCATCAAAAGAGCTGAGAATCCCACAGCACATCCAACTTCCAAAATATTCTTAGGCCTGTGAAGATCCATCAGGAACTTAAGAAGTGCCTGTGTATCCTTGCGGATAATAGGCACTTCATCTTCTTTTGCCTTTTTCTCAAGTTCATCCAAAAAGGGGGCATTCCCCTTGTCCAGCGAATTGATAAACGCTGTCATTCTGTCCTGTTCTATCACTACTGCTGCCTCATTAATTAGACTCACTAGTCTCTTCAGAGTTCTCCTCCAAAGTTTCTATAGGTTCCAATCCCCCAAATTCTTCCTCCGAATCAGAAGCATCGGCATCTTCAGCAACTCCAGCAGACATGATCTGGAGCATCTCCTCCGCAGTCATTGATGTGCTGAGCTCGTAGGTTCCGGGTGCCTCAAGACCATTGTAGTCAGAGAATTTCTCCTGCAAAACAAACAGGTTCTTATCTGTGATCAGTCCTACATTTGCCAGTTTCTCTGCTATCTTGTTGGCCGAATCACCTTCCGATATAGTGACGGTAACCGTTCTGCCGGTTCCTGACGATACCGGTGTCTGGTTAAAAATCTTGTAGCCGTAATTATATGCAACCTTCGAATACTTGCTGATAAGCATGACCACAACAATTACGAACACAACCTTAACGGCTGCATCCAACAGGCCAAGCACAATTTTTCTGACGCTCATTTATAGTTCTCCACTTATGTCAATCCATAATGATCGGCATGATCATAGGTCTTCTCTTAGTCTTCTTCCAAATATAATCGCTGAGTCTGTCTTTGACAATACTCTTGAGCTTACCCCAATCGGTAATACCCTTGTCAAGCGCCTCAGTAACTTCATCAAGAACAAGATCCGTAGCATCGTCGATAAGTTTGTCAGATTCTCTTACATAGACAAATCCCCTTGAAACAATGCTAGGTCCGGAAATAAGCTGTCCGTTATCCTGATCTATGCCAAATACAACTATCACAATACCATCTTCTGCCAGATGCTGTCTATCTCTCAAAACAACATTTCCAACATCTCCGACACCAAGTCCATCGACAAGGATTGCTCCAACAGGTACCTTGCCCTTAACTACAGCGCTCTCCTCATCCATTTCAAGGATTTCTCCGGAGTGAAGGATAAAGATATTTTCCTTCTGTATGCCAAGTTCTTTAGCAATCTTAGCCTGCGCGATAAGATGTCTGTATTCTCCATGAACAGGCACTGAGTACTTTGGTTTTACCAGAGTATAGATCAGCTTGATATCCTCCTGGCAGGCATGTCCTGAAACATGAACATCCTGGAAGATAACATCAGCGCCCTTCATCTGAAGCTCGTTTATAATATTTGTTACAGCCTTCTCATTACCCGGAATTGGATGGGAAGAAAAGATAACTGTATCCCCAGGGCCAATTGACACCTTGCGGTGCTGGCCGTTTGCCATTCTGCTGAGCGCAGCCATACTTTCACCCTGGCTGCCTGTTGTAATGATTACCTGCTGATTTGGCGGATAATTCTTAAGACTCTCTATATCAACTAGTGTATTCTCAGGAATCTTAATACACTCAAGCTTCTGCGCAATATCAATAATGCTGACCATGCTGCGGCCTTCAACAGAAACCTTTCTGCCGCACTTATGCGCAGTATTGATGATCTGCTGAACTCTGTCAACATTTGAAGCAAAAGTAGCTACGATTATTCTATTATTGGTATGCTCCTCGAAAAGGAAATCAAGTGCTCTTCCTACAGTCTTCTCAGAAGCAGTAAATCCCGGCCTCTCCGCGTTTGTGGAATCACACATAATGGCGAGAACGCCTTTTTTACCAATCTCAGCAAAGCGCTGCAGATCAATAGGATCACCAAAAACAGGTGTATAGTCAACCTTAAAGTCGCCTGTATGCACAACTGTTCCTGCAGGTGAATAAATAGCAAGCGCAGCTGCATCAACAATAGAGTGGTTTGTTCTGATAAACTCCACTCTGAACTGGCCAAGGTTAATGGACTGTCCAAACTTTACAACTTTTCTTCTGGTGTTCTTTAAAAGATTGTGCTCCTCAAGCTTGTGCTCAATGATGCCCATAGTAAGCCTTGTAGCATAAACAGGTACATTCAGCTCATGAAGAACATATGGAAGCGCTCCGATATGATCCTCATGACCATGGGTGATGACAAAGCCCTTAACCTTATCAATATTCTCCTGAAGATAGGTTATATCAGGAATTACGAGGTCAATTCCCAGCATGTCGTCGTCAGGAAAAGACAGACCGCAATCCACCACAATAATACTGTCCTCATATCTGAAGGCAGTGATGTTCATTCCAATCTGCTCAAGTCCACCAAGGGGTATGACCTGCAGTTTGGATGCATTTTCAATTTTCTTTTTACTCAAATTAATCCTCCATTAGTTATTGGCGGACGCACAATCAGATATCGAGATCTATGTCGTCCTCTTGAAGGAGTTTACGGAAAACGCCGGCTACGGCCTCAAGTTCCTGGTCGTCGTCAACGATCACATAAACAGCTTCTTCATCTTTAATATCGGAGTCATCACGCAGTATCAGCGCCTCTCCGTCTCCATCTTCCTCATCGGTTACAAGCAGATAGGTCTTTGCACCAATTACAGTCTGCTCTAAACAATAAAATTCAACCGGTTCTTCCCCATCGGGACAAAAAACAATCTTTTCCAAATCAAATTCTCCATGTACCTGAATAATCAGGCCTTATCCTTTGTGTTATCCAGATAATCCTGAAGTATTATCTGGGCTGCTATCATATCAACATACTCTTTCCTGTCACGCCCTTTGATGCCGGCTTCGTTCATGATCTCATCTGCCTCAACAGTTGTAAGGCGCTCATCCCACATAACAACAGGAATTCCCGTTCTTCTCTCCAGCATATCCTTGAATTCAAGGCATAACATAGAGCGCTCAGAGGGAGTCTGGTCCATATTAAGCGGTAGTCCAAGCACTATCCTCGTAACCCCATACTCAACAATAAGCTCCTCAATGCGCGCTAACGTTCTTCTTAACTTATTCTCTTCTTTCCTACGGATGATTTCTTTGCCCTGAGCAGTTAAAAGAAGCTCATCGCTGATGGCAACTCCAACTGTCTTGGATCCGTAGTCAAGACCCATGATTCTCATATTATTAATTACTTCCTGGCCCAATTATTGCTCTTAATGTACTCAGTGAGCATTTCCTCGACAAGTTCATCACGCTCAACCTTCATGATAAGGCTTCTGGCTCCCTGATGGCTTGTGATATAAGTTGGATCGCCTGACATGATATATCCGACAATCTGGTTTACCGGATTATATCCCTTCTCCAAAAGGGCATCATAGACAACTGAAAGAACCTTTTTTACGCCTGTCTCAGAATCAACAGCAACTTTGAAATATTGGGTATTTCCTAAATCCTGCTCTGCCATAGCATTTTCTCCATTCATTTCAATTCGCCCCTTGGCGAAAATATTAGCTTTAAAATAAAAGATTTTCTAATACAACCATAAAAATGTGCTTAGTATAATTCTACACTAGTAAATTCAAATAAGCAATGTATCGGAATTTATGAAGCCCGAAACCGTTTCGTAAGTAAGTTCTCCTGAAATGGCCCTCTTAAATCCCGGATCATTTTCCGCGATTGCAACTCTGACATATCTGTCAGTATGTCCTATCATATATGTCCTGCCCTTAATGACCTCTTCGTCCTCCCAAAGAACGCCTACCTTTTTGCCAATGAATGAATTGCGATAAATCTCAGACTGACGCTTTGTCATGTCAATCAGTACATCACTTCTTTCGGACTTTTCTCTGTCGGTAAGCTGCTCCTTCATTCCGGCAGCAACAGTACCTTTTCGTGGAGAATATTTGAATACGTGCATCTCGTAGAAGTTTATCTCTTCAACAAACTTACGGCATTCCTCAAATTCCTCTTCTGTTTCCCCGGGGAATCCAACAATAACATCTGTTGTGATTGCAGGCTGGTCAAAAACCTCACGGAGGATCTTTACACCATTTCTAAACTCATCAGCCGTATAGTGTCTGTTCATTCTCTTAAGCACAGAATCACATCCGCTCTGAAGTGAAAGATGGAAATGAGGACAGAGCTTATCACAGGCAGCAAGCCTTTTGGCATTTTCTTCGGTTACTATTCTTGGTTCAAGAGATCCAAGTCTTATCCTCTCAATACCTGCGATCTGATTGATATCCTCCACAAGTGAAATAAGCGCAGCTTCACCCTTATCAACACCGTAGGAGCTTATATGAATTCCGGTAAGGACCACTTCCTTGCATCCCTTTTGAACAAGTCCTTTGATCTCTGCCAGGATTTCCTGATTGTCTCTGCTGCGGATTCTTCCTCTTGCATAAGGAATTACGCAGTAAGAGCAGAACTGATTACAGCCATCCTGGATCTTGATATATGCCCTTATATGCTCAGGCATTTCAAGAAGTTCCATCTGCTCATATTCATTAGTCTTATTGATGTCGATCATGGAAGTTCCATGAAGCGTCTTATCTTCGCTAACGCCGTTGCCATCCATTCTTGCATCAAAAAATGAATTCAGAATTTCGACAATTTCAGACTTCTTATTGTTTCCAACAGCAAGATCGATGCACTCATCCTTCTTCACACCCTCAAGTCCGGTCTCAACATAGCATCCAACAGCCACAACAACCGCATCAGGGTTCTCTTTCTTGGCTTTGTGAAGCATCTGTCTTGATTTTCTGTCAGCAATATTAGTCACCGTGCAGGTGTTGATAATATATATGTCAGCCTTTTCTGTAAAAGGTACCAGCTCATATCCGGCAGAAGTAAGTTTCTGTCCCATGACATCCATTTCATAGCTGTTTGTTTTGCACCCAAGGTTATGCATGGCTACTTTCAGTTTATTGGCGTTATTTAGTGTATTGTTTAACATGTCCATTTTTCTTTCTAATTATTCAAAAAACTCGTTATTATTTTTAGGTCATAATCATTGACTTTTATCTATTCTACGTATACTATAAAGAAAAGAAGGAGGTGTTTGACCAATGAAGACCGTAAAAATTTCTTTAAATTCTATCGATAAGGTAAAATCTTTTGTAAACGATATTACGAAGTTCGATTATGACTTTGACCTCGTTTCAGGAAGATATGTTATCGATGCTAAGTCTATCATGGGTATTTTCTCATTAGATCTTTCTAAGCCGATCGATCTTAACATCCATGCAGAAGACGGCACTGATGAGGTTCTTGAAGTATTAAAGCCTTACACAATCTAATCTTCACAGATTAGATTCATAAAAAGATTATTATAGACCATCATAAGCCTACGGCTTACGATGGTCTTTTGTGTAGAGCACTTGCTGAGGTATATCCGAAGCTAGTGCAAACCACTTGCTGAGCTCAAACCTCAATTATCTCATCTGTATCGAGCGCTGTCTGAACGAGCTCGTCTATCTTCTCGAAGAGATTCTCTTCATGCTTTCTGATAATATCACCCCTTGGCTTTGTAACAGGATGCTTGGCAACGAAAATTGTGCAGCAATCCTCATAAGGAAGAATTGATGTCTCGTAAGCATCAATCTTGACTGAAATATCAACTATGTCCTGCTTGTCAAAAGCAATAAGAGGTCTGTACACAGGCATATCTGTAACAACCTCTCCGGTGCACATAAGGCTCTGCATAGTCTGAGAAGCAACCTGTCCGATACTCTCACCTGTAATAAGTCCCATACATCCGGTATTTGCTGCGATCGTATCTGCAATTCTCATCATATATCTTCTCATGATGATAGTAAGCTCGTCATGAGGGCATTTCTCATAGATATACATCTGAATATCAGTGAAGTTGATAACGTGAAGTCTTACTTTTCCGGTATATCTGGAAATAACCTTTGCAAGATCAACAACCTTCTGCTTTGCCTTCTCACTTGTGTATGGAGGCGCATTGAAATAAATAGCCTCTATATCAACACCTCTTTTTGCAACCATGTAGCCTGCAACAGGTGAATCAATACCACCGGACAAAAGAAGCATTGCCTTTCCTGCTGTTCCTATCGGCATTCCACCAGGTCCCGGAATAACTTCAGAGAATATGTTGAGCTGCTCTCTGATCTCGACATTCAAAAGGATATCAGGGTTATGCACATCAACCTTCATCTCATCGAAAGCATCAAGAATTCTTCCGCCGAGTTCTGCTGCCATCTCCATGGAATCCATAGGATAGCTCTTATCAACACGGCGAACCTTAACCTTGAAGGTCTTGTTTTTATCAGGATAAACACCGTCAATGAAATCAAGTACGGCTTTTGTAACACCATCAAGATCAGGAAGATGATTCTCTCCGTCTCTGTTAATTGTGACAGCAGGACAAATTCCTGTCACACCAAAAACAGTCTTAAGCTGATCTACTGTCTCGTTAAAATCAAAGTTTTCAGCCTGAATATAAACTCTTCCGGCAACCTTTGAAATGTCAAAGGTGCCATCGCACTTAGCGAGCACTCTTTTTATCTGTCTTACAAGTGCATCCTCAAAAACGTATCTGTTTTTTCCCTTAACACCGATCTCAGCGTACTTGATTATAAAAGCATGGTACTGCATACAAAAATCCTTTCCTTAAAGCCTTAGCTCTTTTGCCACAGCTTCTTAATGACGGTAGAACTTTCTCATAGTCTCTACCTGTGAACAAAGTGTATCAAGGAAGTAATCAATTTCTTCCCTGGTGGTCATAAATGACATACTGATACGGATTGTAGACTCCAGAAGGCTCTTATCAAGCCCGATTGCCTGAAGCGTATCAGAAATATGCGGGTTATTTGAAGTGCAGGCGCTACCTGCAGATACATATATTCCTTTGCTGCTGAGCATATTGAGTACTGTCTCCGCAGCAAGTCCCTTTATCGAAAGACTTACGATATGTGGTGCTCCCTTTTCACACTCAGGACCGTTGAACTTAATATCAGAAAGCCTTTCACTCAGCTGTTCGATGAGATATTTTTTGAGCTCATAGAGCGTTTTAATCTTATCATCAAAATTCTCATAACATTTTCCGGCAGCAAGTGCAAGTCCTGCTATTCCCGGAACATTTTCAGTACCCGAGCGCATACCCTTCTGCTGGCCACCGCCATAACATATCGGCGCTATCTTGGTTCCTTTTTTGATGTATAAAAATCCGACGCCCTTAGGTCCATGAATCTTATGACCGCTCACAGACAAAAGATCGATATTCATACTTCTTGGTCTGATGAGGATCTTACCGTAAGCCTGTACAGCATCTACATGAAAAATAGTGTCAGGATTCTTGGCCTTTATAAGTCGCCCTGCCTCTTCGATTGGCTCTATGGCGCCAATCTCATTGTTGACAAACATCATAGAAACAAGGATTGTATCAGGCCTTATTGCTTCCTCAAGAGTTTTAATATCTACCACTCCATCAGGACCAACCGGCAAATAAGTAACCTCAAAGCCCTCGTCCTCAAGATGAGTTGTGGTCTCAAGGATTGCAGGATGCTCAATCATCGTAGTGATTATGTGCTTACCGCGCCACTTATTGGCCTTGGCTACACCGAGAAGTGCCAGATTATCTGACTCTGTACCGCCTGATGTAAAAAGAATCTCCTGAGGATCGCACTTTAATGTCATTGCGATCTTTTCTTTAGCCTCAGAGAGACGATTTGCGGAAATAGTACCCATGTGATGAACACTGGATGGATTTCCGTATTCTGTTTTCATTATCTTAGCCACAAGATCAGCGACCTCATCATAGGCCCTTGTTGTGGCAGAATTATCTAAATATGCTTCCATTTCAAAATCTTCCTAAATACTGTCAGCCCTGTTCAAGATGATACATGAGCCAGGAGATGATTGTAAATCCCGCTGTCTCAGTCCTTAGTATCCTCTTTCCCAGAGTTATTGGTTTTATATCGTTAGCACGGCAAAGTTCAATCTCTTCATCAGAGAAACCACCCTCCGGGCCAATAAAAACAGCAATGCTTTCACCGGGCTTAATGCCTTCAACAAGCTTCTTCGTATCAGCCATTCCCTTCGCGTTTTCATAAGGAATCAGCTTAACATCCATCTCTTTGGCATATTCCACTGCCTGTTTCATGGTCATTGGCATGTGCACTTCGGGAATTATCGCCCGCTTACTCTGCTTAGCAGCCGCTTCAGAAATAGCCTGCCATCTCTTGATCTTGCTCTGTGCTTTTTTATCATCAAGCTTGACTATACATCTTTTGGTGGCCATAGGAATAATCTCAAAAGCCCCAAGTTCTACGGCCTTCTGAATAATCAGCTCCATCTTGTCCACTTTGGGAAGTCCCTGGAAAAGATATATCTTTGAAGGCAGCTCATTTCCAGCCTCCTCAACAAAGCACAGTTTTCCCGTAACCATGTCAGAAGTAATCTCGTCGATCTCGTAAAAGATCTCTTTGCCACTCTCATCATCTCTGATGCTGACAGAAAACTGCTCGCCCTTCTTCATCCTGAGGACATTTGCTATATGATTGTAGTCATCACCTGTAATCGTAACTGTTTTAAGATCAGGTGATACATTCGCACTCTCAACAAAAAAATGGTACATCAATTCTTCCTCGATGTGATTGAAACCCAGTCACCCTGATGATGAATCTCCAAAATCTCAAGACCTGCATCAAGATGTGCCTTCTTAACCTCTTCCTCTTTTGTGTTAATAATACCAGATGTTATATAAATTCCACCCTTTTTAAGCTGGGACATTATAACCGGTGTAAGAGGAACAAGAACGTTTGCCAGAATATTCGCAACGACAATATCATACTTGTCATAACCCACTTTATCCTGAACAGCCTTATCGTCGATGATATTTCCAATCATCATGTCAAACTTATCAGGAGAAATACCATTGTTCTCCATATTTTCTTTTACGGCAGGAACTGCACATTTGTCCAGATCTGTTCCAACTGCATGCTTTGCGCCAAACATAAGCGCAAGAATTGAAAGCACACCGCTTCCCGTTCCAACATCCAAAAGCTCGGTATCTGCATTCACATATTTCTTGAGCATTCTGATGCAGAGCTGAGTTGTCTCATGCATTCCGGTTCCAAAAGCAGTACCGGGATCGATGTGAAGTACCATTGAAGCCTTTTCACTATCTTCCGCGCTCTCTTTTTCCCATGACGGAATTACAAGTATATCATCAATGTAGAATTTATGGAAATACTGCTTCCAGTTGTTGATCCAGTCTATATCCTCAGTGACATCAACAGAAATTGTTCCATCACCGATATCAGAAAAACTCTTAAGCTCATCAAGCTGAGCTCTGATCTCATCCTTCATCTGCTCAGGAGTAACCTTCTCTTTGACCAGTTCTCCCTCATCATTATATCTTTCAACAGTAAGCATATTCTCATCATCAATCTCAACAAAGAAATTGAGATATGCCACACCGCTCTCTATTCCATTATCCACTTCATCCGGCTCAAGCTCCGGAGCATCAATAAACATCTGCTCCTTATCCTGGGCTGTAAGTGGTGCATTATCTTCTATCTGCGCTCCCTCAAGTCCAATATCCTCAAGGTAGCTAATGATAATGTCCTCAGACTCTTCATTTGTACGTACTCTAAATCTCATCCACTTCATCTTACGCACCTCACATAATAAATCTTTGCAACCAGGTTATTCTAGTACAACCATATCACAAAAACCATTTAAATTTATACCATAATCTCACAAAGCCCGCAGTAATGCACCATCCTACTACAAGCACTTTACTTCGGCTAACGAATTATAACACAGACCTTAACGTTTGTATACGCATGAATTTGTTAACGCGACTTCTTGGACGAGCATCAGATTTACTAAACGAAAAATAGAAGTGAGATCAACTGTCATGAACAACGCTGAAAGGAGATCTCACTTCTATTTTAAGTTTTTAGTAAATCGATGCGCAGACGAAAACAAGTATTTTTTGTTTATCCCCATGCATCGTCCTCAATCACACAGAAATCACTTGAAGAATCCTTTTTTCTTCTTGCCGCCGTCCGGTCCCTTGTCGTCTCCTCCAAGGACTCTGTCTGCCGCTCCAAGTGAATCTCCGGTCTTCTCATCAAACTGCTTAAGGAGGTCTTTAGCATCCTTGGACAGCTTCTCAGGAATCTGAACTACAAGAGTAACGTAGTGGTCACCTCTTGTATCTTTATCTCTAAGTGAAGGAACTCCCTTGCCGCGAAGTCTTACGCGGGTATCAGTCTGAGTTCCGGCCTTAACATCATAAGCAACCTTGCCGTCAACTGTATCAATGATAACAGTTCCGCCAAGAGCTGCGATTGCAAAAGACATAGGAACTACAGAATAGATATCGTAGCCTTCACGCTGGAAGATAGGATGATCAGAAACAATAACTTCTACAAGAAGATCTCCTCTTGGTCCGCCATTAACTCCCGGTTCACCTTTATCACGAATTCTTACACTCTGACCGTTATCAATACCTGCAGGAATTGTTACCTTGATAGTCTTCCTGCTGGCAATATAGCCTGATCCATGGCAGTCTGTACACTTATCCTTGATAACCTTACCTGTTCCGCCACATTCAGGACAAGTCTGGACATTGCGGACTGTGCCAAAGAATGACTGCTGTGTATATACAATCTGTCCCTTACCGCCGCACTTAGAACATGTCTGTGCTGATGTTCCCGGCTTAGCTCCTGTACCATGACAGGTTGGGCATGGATCCTTAATAGTGAGCTCAAGCTCTTTCTCGCAGCCAAATACAGCCTCAAGGAATGTAATCCTGACACTTGCTCTTAAGTTAGCACCCTTAGAAGGTCCGGATCTTGCACCACCTCTTGATCTTCCGCCGCCAAAGAAATCTCCAAAGATATCACCAAAGATATCACCGAAGTCAGCACCATTGAAATCAAATCCGCCAAATCCGCCGGCACCACCATCAAATGCAGCATGACCAAACTGATCATACTGGCGCTTCTTTTCAGGATCGCTAAGTACAGCGTATGCTTCCGAAGCTTCTTTAAACTTGTCAGCAGCTGCCTGATCACCCGGATTCATATCCGGATGGTACTTTTTAGCCAGTACTCTATATGCCTTTTTTATTTCATCCTCTGTGGCGCTTTTGCTGACACCAAGGACTTCATAGTAATCACGCTTCTGTTCTGCCATATGACTCCTCATCTAAATTGCTGAAATGCACACTACGCTGCGCATTTCGTGAGAATGTAGTAAAAGTTATAATAACACAATACACTCCGAATAGCCAGACGAACTAATCGCCTGGCTATTTATGAGTATATGCTTAGTAATCCTCTATTAACCTAGGATCAAACTTCTCTATAGTCGCCATCAACAACATTGTCGTTGTTGTCAGATGCGCTTGAAGCTGAACCCATATCAGGGCCTGCACCAGCACCCATGTTAGGGCCTGCGCCTGCTGCTCCCTGTGCATTCTCATACATCTTAGCAAAGAGTGCCTGAGCGTCGTTCATAAGCTTCTCTTTCTGGCTCTTGAGAGAATCGATCTCGCTGTCAGTAAGCTCTCTGTCCTTAGTCTGCTCAAGTGTCTCCTTAAGAGCCTTGATATCATCTTCTACAGTCTGCTTCTGAGAAGCATCAATCTTGTCACCTACATCCTGAAGAGCTTTCTCTGTCTGGAATACAAATGCATCAGCGTCGTTGCGGGCATCAATGCCTTCCTTACGCTTCTTATCCTGAGCCTCATACTCCTGAGCCTCTTTAACTGCCTTATCGATATCCTCGTCAGACATGTT
>JAEEGL011564322.1_pt1 | contig 32110 bp, 27 predicted proteins | sample 9134231 | NCBI WGS metagenome assembly JAEEGL01 (sample SAMN16246548, study PRJNA631951) | gut metagenome | biome: gut microbiome; feature: rumen; material: fiber-attached | host: Bos | place: Iran: Karaj | collected 2018-10 | reverse complement strand
TTAAGTTCAACAACTAATTATATTTAAGTTCAACTACGACAATGAAAAAGACATATATTATCCCCGAACTCCTGATGGTGAAGGTGAACGTCAAGCATCATCTGATGGATCTTTCTGTAGGTGGCACTGCCAGCATCTCATCTGAAGCAGCCGACGGTGATGCCTTTGTGAAAGACAACCGTTCCAACTACAACGTATGGAACGACGACTGGAGCGAATAATGATCCTCTCTTATCTATTGATGGGCGCAGGCAGCAATGTCCGCGCCCATCTGTTTAACCATGTGTCCTGGCGTTTCCCATTTAGGGGAATATCTTTTCCCGTTAAGGGGAATTATTTTTCCCATTAATGGAAAAAACTCATGAACCTATCTCCTCGCACGCTATCCGTCGGTCTTGATGGCTTGAATCAATAGGCTGTGATCATACGGATTTCTACTTGATGGATGAAAAAGACACGCATGGAGTGATAATATGTAATAAATGTCACTCACTGCGTTACATTTTTTGAAAATGTCGCTCAATAGAACATGCGTAGAATCAATAGGTTAAATAGCCTTGCGTGGGAACGTTAGATTTTTTTGAAATTGTTACGTGCGCGCGCGAGAATGACGACAGAACTTTCCAACCATACCTGCGATCATTTTCTGTCCTCGCGTTGTCACTTACCCAAAGTTTACCCAAAAATTTATGCTTTTGTTTGGCCACTTGAAGGGAAAATAGTACCTTTGCGGCGCAATGAAGAAGAACGTAATGCATCAGGAACGTCCTCGTGACGTCGATATCCGCGCCGCCATCGATGTGCTGCGTCAGGGCGGCACCATCCTCTATCCCACCGACACCATCTGGGGCATCGGCTGTGATGCCACGAACCCCGAGGCCGTCAGGAAAGTATTTGAGATCAAGCAGCGTGAGGACTCCAAGGCCCTCATCTGCTTAGTCGATAGCCCCGGGCGCCTGCAGCGTTATGTTCGCCAGGTGCCCGACGTGGCGTGGGACATCATCGATCTGGCCACTAAGCCCACGACGATTATCCTCAACGGCGCCAATGGCCTCGCCCCCAACCTGCTGGCCGAGGACGGCAGCGTGGGACTGCGTGTCACCACCGAGGTCTTCTCCCAGCAGCTGTGCTACCGTTTCCAGAAGGCCATTGTCTCGACCTCCGCCAACCTGAGCGGGCAACCCTCTCCGCAGGCATTTGCCGACATTGACCCGGCCATCATCGCGGCCGTGGACTATGTATGCCAGTCTCGACAGCGTGACACCCACCGCCACGAACCCAGCTCCATCATCAAACTCACCCCAACGGGCGAAGTGACCATCATCAGGAAGTGAAAATTGAAAATTGAAAATTGAAAGTTGAAAATTTCGCAAACGATATACACCACAGATTACACGGATTGCACGGATTATATGTACGCTGGAATCTGTGAAACAAGGAACAAAATTCGGAAAGAATCCTTGCAATCTGTGGTGAAAGGTGAGAATTGAAAATTGAAAATTGAAAATTTTGCAAACTATTTACACCACAGATTACACGGATTTCACGGATTACATGTACGCTGGAATCTATGAAATAAGGAACAAAATTCGGAAAGAATCCGTGCAATCCGTATAATCTGTGGTGAAAGTTAAAAGTTGAGAGCTTCGCAAACTATATACACCACAGATTTCACGGATTATATGTACGCTGGAATCTGTGAAATTAGGAACAAAATTCGGAAAGAATCCGTGCAATCTGTGTAATCTGTGGTGAAAACAAGACTTGAGAGAGTTGAAAGGTGAAAATTGAGAAATATCACATATATGTCTGAACCTATTCTATCTACATCCATAGCCGGTCTGATTCGCCGCTATGTCAATGCCAGCGGTCTGCTGATAGCTGCCACTGTGCTGGCACTTATCTTTGCCAACCTGCCCGCCACGCGCGAGACCTATGCCGCCCTCTGGCAGCAGCCCGTTTCCCTCAGCATCGGGTCGTTCAACGTCTTCAGCCACGGCGGTCATCCGCTGACGCTCATGGATTTCATCAACGATTTCCTGATGTTCTTCTTCTTCCTCAGCGTAGGTCTGGAGATCAAGCGCGAGATCCTGTGCGGAGAACTCAGCAGTCGTCAGAAGGCACTGCTGCCAATCATAGGTGCCTGCGGCGGTATGTTAATGCCCGTCATCGTCTTCTTCTGCGTGTGCCTGGGACACCCGCTCATGGAACGCGGCTGCGCCATCCCCATGGCTACGGACATCGCGTTCTCTCTCGGCGTGCTGTCGATGTTCGGCAAGCGCGTGCCCATTGGCCTGAAGATCTTCCTCGCCGCGCTGGCCGTGGCCGATGACCTGGGCGGCATCATCGTCATCGCCCTCTTCTACTCTCAGGGTCTGGCGTGGCCCTATCTGCTCGGCGCTGCCGTCATCGTCACCATCCTGCTCATCGGCAACCAGCGGCAGGTGCGTGCCAAGGTGTTCTACATGACCCTCGGTCTCATCCTCTGGTATATGGTTCTGAACAGCGGCATCCATGCCACCATCGCCGGTGTGGTGCTGGCGTTCTGCATCCCGGCCAATCTGGGTCAGGGAACACGTTATTACCTCAACCGCATCCAGCGTGTCATCCACCTCTATCCCGATATCGAGAACGCCGAAGCCATCGACCAGCGACGGGCCATGGTGCTGAGCAAGAGCGACATCCAGATGCTGCGCCGCATCGAGAAGGCTTCCGACAACCTCATCTCACCGCTTCAGGACATCGAAGACCAGCTGGCCATGCCCATCAACTATGCCGTGATACCCATCTTTGCCTTTGCCAATGCCGGCGTGGACTTTGCCGACATGTCGCTGATGAACCTCTTCTCCGGCGTGGCCCTCGGTGTGTTCCTGGGTCTGCTCGTAGGCAAGTTCCTGGGTGTTCTCTCTGCCGCCTGGATCAGCATCAAGCTGGGTGTCTGCCAGATGCCGGCCGGTGCCAACTGGCACTCGCTGGCCAGCGTGTGCATGATCTGCGGTATCGGCTTCACCGTCTCGATGTTCATCGCCGCCCTCTCCTACCCCACTCATCTGGGGGCAGACGCTGCCGTGATGCTCAACGAGGCGAAGCTCGGCATCCTCTGCGGCACCTTGGCTTCTGCTCTGGTCGGCAGTCTCATGCTGCATCTGACGCTGCCAAAAGCGGAGGCGGAATAAGAACAGCCTCACCCCCGACCCCTCTCCGAATGGAGAAAGAAGTGAAAAACGGCCTCACCCCCGACCCCTCTCCGAATGGAGAGGGGAGTATATACCTTTGATGATTGTCTTCTCATTTACAGGGGTATATACGCCCCTCTCCATTCGGAGAGGGGTCGGGGGTGAGGCCGCTTTTCGGAGAGGGGTCGGGGGTGAGGCCGTTTTTTTCTTTATTGTACCTCTACCACAAAGTCATCGGCATCTCGCATGTCCGGGAGATAAACGGTGAGGGTCTTGGCCTTCTTGTTGAAAGTGAAACGCAATGGTTTCTTGGAGGCTAAGATCCTGACGACCTTGGGTTTGCCTGTGGTCCGAGGGATGGTCAGCTGTGTGCGGTCGTTGTCAAAGACATGAAGGAAGAGGCGTCCTTCCTTCTGAGTCATCACGCCCCACTCCACCTGTGACTGCGCAACGGGCTGTGTACCATAGACACTCTCGCCGTTGCCTTCCATCCATTGTCCAATCCCCTCCAGACGCTCCAATGCAGCGGCTGGCAGTTCACCATTGGGTTGAGGACCTATATTGAGCAGGAGGTTCGAGCCCTTGGCGGCAGCCCGCACAATGAGCTGCACCAGCTCGCGGGTGGACTTGTAGTTCTGGTCGGCCACCTTATATCCCCACATGCCGTTCATGGTCTGACACATCTCCAGAGGCAAATGGCTGATGTCCTGGCCAGAGAGCCCTGCGGTGTTCTCGCCCGGCAAGTCGCGCTCAAACATCTGGAAGTCCTCGCCCTCGAGGGGTGTGATATGGTGGTTGTTGCCGATAAGGCAGGAGGGTTTGAGCTGGTGTATGTAACGATACAGTTCGGGCATTCGCCAGTCAAATGGCACGCTGTCCCCATCGTGATCCCAGTAGCCGTCGAACCACAGGGCACCGATGTCGCCATAGTCAGTGAGCAGTTCCGTGACCTGCGTCTTCATAAACTCGAAGTAGCTGTCATAGTTGGGTTTGAGCTTGCGTCCCGTCTTGAGGCCTGTGCGCCCCACGGGGTAGTCGGGCCGCATCCAATCCAGGATGGAATAATAGAGATGCAGGCGCACGCCTTCCTTCTCACAGGCGGCAGAGAGTTCCTTGAGCACATCGCGGTGGAAGGGCGTAGCGTCAAAGATATTATAGGAATTCGTGCGCGTGCGAAACATAGAGAAGCCATCGTGGTGGCGGCTGGTGAAGGTGATGTAGCGTGCTCCGGAGCCCTTGATGGCTCGCACCCAGGCTTCGGCATCGAAGCGGATGGGATAGAAGCAGGAGGCGGCCTTGCTGTACTCCTCGTGGGTCAGGCCACTGTTGAGATACCATTCGCCCTGGGCGAACTCGCTGTAAATGCCCCAATGGAGGAAGATGCCGAAACGGAATCCCTCGAACTGCCTACGGGCTGCAAGGTTGTCTTCACTCGGGATGTACTGTGCGAAAGCCGACGAGAGAGCGGCAAGACACACGAAAAAGAGGTTAAAAAAGCGTTTCATGGCGCAAAGATAGAAAAAACTTTCAACTTTAAACTTTCAACTTTAAACTTTTTATTACCTTTGCGCCCGAATACAACTTTTTTTAAAGGATAGATAATGGCACATGCAAAATGGATAGGCGGTTTCCTGGGACTGCTCTCTGGCGGGCCAATAGGTGCGCTGGCGGGATTTGTACTGGGAACGCTGTTTGACCGGCTGAGCTCAGACAGCGGTTTCATCTTGGATGACGGCAACTACAGCAGTGGCAGCTACAATGGCAGCTATGTCAACGACGAGCCCGCGACCGACCGGGGCACGCGCAACGGCTTCCTGTTCTCCTTGCTGACGCTGGCCAGCTATATCATCAAAGCCGACGGCAAGATCATGCACAGCGAGATGGAGGCGATGCGCCAGTTCCTGCGCATGAACTTCGGCGAAGCTGCCGTGGCGCAAGGCGAACAGATTCTCCTTCAGCTCTTTGAGCGCCAAAAGCAGGAGGAGGAACAACAGCCCGGTGCCTACCGTGCCACGATTATCGATTGCTGTCACCAGTTGCGTAGCGTGCTCAACGAGAGCCAACGGCTGCAGTTGCTCTCCCTGCTGGCTTCGCTGGCGAAAGCCGACGGGCGCGTGGCCCCAGAGGAGATCAATGCGTTGCGGGAAATCACCCTTGAGCTGGGACTCTCTGAGGCAGAGCTCAATTCCATGCTGAACTTAGGCAGCACCACGCTGACCGATGCCTATGCCGTGCTGGAGATTCCCGAGACAGCTACGGATGACGAGGTGCGTGCCGCCTACAAGCGAATGGTGGTGAAGCATCACCCCGACCGCGTGGCATCGCTGGGCGAGGACATCCGCGCTGCCGCAGAGAAGAAGATGCGCGAGATCAACGAGGCCAAGGAACTGATCTACAAGGCGAGAGGGCTGTGAAAGTTGAAAGTTGAAAGTTGATAGGTGAAAGGTGAAAATTGAAAGGTGAAAATTGAAAGGTGAAAATTGAAAGGTGAAAGGTGAAAGGTGAAAATTGAAAGTTGAAAGTTGAAAATTGAAAATTGAAAATTGAAAGGTAATGAGTTAACGTGTTAACGTGTTAACGGCGCAGCCGTGTTAACGTGTTAACGTGTCAACGTGTTAACGGAATAACGAGAAAATGAAATCCTATTGCAAGTAAATCGAACAATTGCTTATGAAGAAAACTTTACTACTAATCATTGCACTGTTGACCAGTATGTTGGCCAGTGCGCAGAATGAGATGCTTTACGGCATTTATCAAGGTACGGGCACGCTCAAAGGCGTGGGTACACAGAAAGCCGAGACTTACGATGTGGCCATGTACCTCAGCGACCCTACGCTGGCGGGATTGGAGATCCGAGGTATCAATGTTCCCCTCAACTCCAGCATCCAGGAACTCACGAACTGCAAAGTTTGGCTGACCAAGGAACTGACATTGGAAGGTAGCAATGTGGTTCCAGACATTGCCAGCGTGGACTTCACGCCCGACGGCAAATGGGCCGAGGTGACCTTTGAGACGCCCTATGTGATGACCGAAGAGGGCATCTATGCAGGTTATTCCATCACCGTTCCCAGCGTAGATACCAGCAATGACAACGACCCGGCCATGAGCCCTATCATGTGTATCAACAGTTCCAACACCGAGGGGCTGTTCCTGCACACCTCACGCACGTTCCGCAAATGGAAAGCCATTGATGAATGTCTGACAAACATGCGGTTGAGTTCGCCCGTGGCGTTTGCCATGGTCGTGCGCGTGGGCGGAGACCGCATCAAGCAGAGAGCCGCCAAGATCTCGGGTCCCGAGGAAATGGAAGCCTACGCCCTCACAGGGAAGTCCAAGGCATTCAACCTCAGACTCAGCAACCACGGTATCACCGACATCAAGAACATTGAATATGAGGTTGAAGTGGGCGGGAACGTGACCACGAAGACTGTCTCGAAATCACTCAAGGGCACCTATTACGGTCAGAACACCTCTTTGTCCGTGACGATTCCCGCTCAGGAGACAGCAGGCTCCCGGCCTGTCACCCTCCGTGTGACAAAGGTGAATGGCGAAGACAATGAGGACCTGGAACCCGCCACCACTTTCAACATGGCGTTCCTGTCCGAGATGCCCAAGCACAAGCCTCTGATGGAGGAATATACGGGGACGTGGTGCGGCTGGTGTCCGCGTGGCATGGCCGCCATGGAAGCGCTGACAAAGAAGTACGGCGACGACTTCGTGGGTATCGCCTACCACAACGGCGACCCCATGACCATCACCAACAACACGCCCAACCAACCAGACGGATATCCACACGCCTACGTGGACCGTGTCATTGACACCGATCCCTTCTTTGGTACCAGCAGCAGCAGCCTCGGCATCGAGAAGGACTGGAAGAGCCGACAGAGTCTCTTCACTCCAGCCACGCTGGAACTGGAAGCGGCCTACACCGACGGGAACATGACCGCCATCAAGGTCACATCCCACACTCAGTTCATCTTAGCCACAGACAACAATCCGCTTCAGCTGTCCTACGTCCTGCTGGCCGATGACCTGCACAGCACCAGCAGCAAGTGGAACCAGGCCAACTATTACAACAGCAGCCCGAGCAGCGACACCTATCTGAAATGGTGGAGCCAACAAGCCGCACAGATCCGTGACCTGCACTTCAACGACGTAGCCATCCAGATGTCCAACCTGAGCAACACCGCCATCGAAGGCAGCCTGCCCAAAAAGGTGACCGACGAAGCCCCCTATGTCCACACCTACACTTTTGACGTACAAGGCAACAACCTCATCCAGAACCCCGAGAAGCTGAGGGTGGTGGCCGTGCTCCTGAACACCATGACGGGCGAAGTCATCAATGCAGAGAAATGCCCCGTCCAACTTCCCACAGGCGTGCAAGCCGTCAGGAACGCCGCCGAGCGCGTCAGCTACACCGATATGAGCGGACGCCGCGTGAGCAGCCTCGGACAAGGCATCTATATCAAGACCATCCGCCGTGCTGATGGCACCACACAAAGTAACAAAATCATTCGCTATTGACATATCTATGAAACAATATTTCTTCCTGCTGGCCACACTGTTGGCCACCACTTTTGCCTTTGGGCAGACCCGTGACCAACACGGCATTATCTCCGAACCGCCTGCTGGCGAACATCGTTTCTACACACGCTCGGGTGGAGCCACCTACGCGTCTCAGTACTTCCGCAATGACGTCCAGGACAATATGGCCACAGAGATGGTCTTCTCCGAAGACGGCACCAAGGTCTATATCAAGAATCTGGTTTCGCACTATGCACCAGACACTTGGGTAGAGGGGACTATAGATGGGCACACCATCACGATAGCCCTCGGACAGACCTACTCCTGGATGGATGATTTGGGTTATGGCACCCAATTGGCTTGGGTGAAAATCAAAGAAGATATCCAGAAACCAAAATCTCTCAGCACCAAGGGAAATGCGACCCTCACCATTGAGGGTGACAAACTGGTGCTACAGAATTCCAGCGGTGATGCCGACAGTTTCACCTACGACGGACTCGGACTGGTTTACACCGCACCCTACGCCAACGAATGGACCTACGTGGTTGACTACCAGACGGTCTTCACGTACAAAAAAGCGATGCCCGTGACACCGCCCGAGGAGCTGGAGACCGAAGTCTATTCCATGGAACATGACAACTCCGGCCATCTGGTGAACGTGGGATTCGACGGTGATGAAGTATATGTGCAAGGAGTCTCTGAGACCCGCATTCCCAATGCTTGGATGAAAGGTACCATCAAAGGTAAGAAGATTACCTTCCCTGTGCAGTTCGCCAGCCTCTACAGCACCTATCTTCTCTATTTCAATGGCGTGGATGGGATTTATGCCAAGGATGAGACGACAGGTAACTGGACGTGGCGATACTATTGGACCGACGGAAGCCTCACCTGTGATTATGATTCCAAGGCACAGAGTTTCTCAACAGATCAGACACTTCTTGTGAGCAATGCCGACAACACCGTGGGGCAGGGTGAACAGATTCATGCACCCCTCTTCCGTCCTTTCACGGAGGTGCCCGCCACACCCGCCAATCCCAGCATTCTGTCTCACTGGGACCTGAACACCTTCACGATGCTGGCACTCAATGTTCCCTTGAAGGATACAGAAGGCCGCTTCCTCAATCCCGCCAAGGTGGCCTATCGGCTCTATGTCGATGATGACGATCCCTTCCTCTTTTATAAAGACGAGTATAAGCAACTTCCCGTGGAATATATAGAGGAAGTGCCCTACCTGTTCTCGGATGATATCTATGAGGCCTACAACCGCTCCTACATCTACGAGAAAGCTTCCTATCTGTACCTCTTCCAGCGCGACCTGGACAAACTCGGTATTCAAACCATCTATCGTGGCGGCGGTGAGGAACGGCGTTCTGAAATCGTCTATTACTACTTCAATGGTGAAGACGGCATTGCCACACCGAAAATGGCAGAGCATGATAGCCAGATGGTAAATGGTAAATGCTTCGACCTCCAAGGACGTCCCGTAGGTGCAAGGCATAAGGGCCTGACTATCACCCGCACTGCCGATGGGCGCGTGGTAAAACACCTCAACCGATAGGGATATCCCCCCTGACGAAAAGGGAAATGCGCTTGCAAGGGTGTGTCTTTTGGCATACCTTTGCAGCGTCAAACCCTAAAAAACGCAATATTATGAATACGCTTTACACCAAATTTCTTTCGATGAGCTTCCTGGTCATGGCAGCTTTCACACTCGTCGGTTGCATGGACGATGACGAACGCATCGGCAACACGCTCGGCCGCCGCTGGTTCGGAGATATGGATATGTATTATGACGGCGAACGTGCCCAGGGCACTGAGTTGGAGTTCCAAACGGGCTGGGGTCTCTCCAGCGGAACCGGTGTTGAGATAGATTATTACCGTTACCACGCCGTCACCAGCTACTTCAACTGGGAAGTCAGGAACAGAGTGATGTATCTGTGGTTCGATGACCGTCGGCTGGATTGCGCCATCTCCAACTACTCTCTCACCTACGACTTCTTCCAGGGTTACATCGTTCCCATCATCTATGATTATGAAGGCTACTATCTGGACTACGAGCATCAGACACCCTTCCGCCTGCGCAACTATGAACGCTATTGGGACAGCTATGGCTATGGTGGCTATGAGTACTACTACGTGAAGGGCCAGACCCGCGCCGCCACAGATAGTACCGATTACCACGGCATTCGCGGCTTCTATATTGAAAATTGAAAGTTGAAAATTGAAAGGGCGTTAAAACGTTATATCGTGATAATGTGATAACGTGAAAATGAAATCCCATCATAAAACATTGTAAATAGCTTAATCGTAAATGGCATGGTGACCATCAACGTATCAGAAGACATCCGGCAGCGGTGCCCCGACTTTGTGGGCACCGCTGTCTTTGCCACCGTCAAGAACACAGCGTATAACGAGGAACTGTGGCAGGAAATCAACCGCTTCATCACCGACTACCGCCAGCGCTATACGGCAGACAGTCTGAAAGAGATGCCATCTATTCAGGCCACCCGCGAAGCCTACCGCCGCTGCGGCAAGGACCCCAGCCGTTATCGGCCCAGTGGCGAGGCACTCGTCCGCCGCACGCTCAAAGGGCATGAACTCTATCAAGTCAATACGCTTGTGGATCTCATCAACCTCGCCTCCATTGCTTTTGGCTATAGCATCGGCGGCTTCGATGCAGACAAAGTGTCAAGCGTTTCTTCAAGCCAAGCGGAGAAAGGGAGAATTGTCACCTCTGACAATCCCCCGTCACTCTTCCCTAACAAAGAAGGGGACGAGAAGAGCGACATTCAACTCACCCTCGGCATCGGGCGTGAAGGTGAGCCTTATGAAGGCATCGGGCGCGGTCCCTTGAATATCGCAAGATTGCCTGTCTATCGCGATGCTCTCGGTGGCATTGGCACACCCACCAGCGACCACGAGCGAACCAAACTGTCTCTGCAGACAACACATCTCCTCGCCGTCATCAACGGCTACGATGGCAACCGCCCCAACGTCAATGCCTGTGCCCATTACATTCAGCAACTCCTTCGGAGCTACGCTGCATCAGAGGAGAGCACACTCCTCGAGTTCTGACACATCAGCCCGACGGCTATGTGTCAACGTTTCTTGTGAATGCGCTTGACGACTGAATGCAAGGTGGTATCCCGCCGTACCGTCTCGCGCAAAGAATCGACATCCAGCACCTGTGTACGTGACAGACGGTGCCGGGACCGATAGATGCTGTCCTCCATCCACACCGGCGGTTCAAAGACATCATCGGCACTATATCCCAGATCCATCTCAGGCCTTTCCGTGGGCGGGTCAAAACGATAAGGAATCTTACCCTCCACGAAAGGCGTTATCTCCACAGGCCGGAAACCATAATGAATAATGTCCAGTTCCCGGGCAGCAGCACGGGACAGGTCGATGACGAATTTCCGGGAATACGGACCACGGTCGGTCACTTGCACAATCACTTCCTTGCCATTGGTGAGATTGCGGACACGCAACCATGTGCCTAACGGGTATCGTAGATGAGCACAGGTCATGCTGTCACGATGATAAGGCCGACCGTTACTCATCAGACGGCCATGAAAGCGGTCGTGATAATAGGACGCATTCCCTTTCTGCTCGGGTAACTGTTGGGAAAACACAGACAAAATCATGGCTAACCAACATACCCCTGATAAGAAATAACGAGGTCTCAATTTATACAGTTTGATGGTTTTCGGGGCGCAAGTTAGGTATTTTCGAGGGAATGACAAACATTTTCACGTTTTTTATAGCATTACGTCAGGAAAAATAACTATCTTTGCCCGCATTTTCACAATAATTGCTCATTATAATAAGAATTATTTGCCAATATGAAGAGACACATCAGACTCTTGTCCTCTCTGTTGTTCGGCCTGCTGACAGCCTTAGCCGCTACCAGTTGTATGTCAGACAAAGAAATCGTATATCTCCAAGGTGCCGATCAAGTCTATGCCATGCCCAAAGAGATTGCGCAAGCTTTTGAATTAAAGATTCAGCCCGATGATCAGCTGGCCATCTCCGTAGCATCCAAAGACCGTGAGTTGATAGAGCCCTTCAATAATAACACCCTCATCGGTGGCGGCAATACGAGCAACTATGGTTCCAACACCACCAATGTGCAGTCAGGTGTGAGCTACTTCCGCGTGGATCGTCAAGGGGAAATCCAGTTTCCCATCTTTGGCCCCCTCAAGGTTGCCGGTAAGACAACACGTGAGGTCAGTGACATGGTGCAGCGGCTCCTGCGTGAAGGCGATGGCCAGCAGGGTGCCTTCATCCGCGATGCCATTGTCAACACCAAGATTATGAGTTTCAAGGTTACAATCCTGGGCGATGTGCGCGCCCCTGGCACACAGACCTTCACAGGCGAACGCCTGACGGTTCTGGAAGCCATAGGCCGTGCCGGCGACCTCAACAATTCCGCTAAGCGTGACCATGTGCAAGTGGTGCGCGAAGAAGACGGCAAGCGAGTGGTCTATGACATTGACCTGCGTGACCAGGCCAGTATCTTCGAGTCCGAGGCCTACTACCTGCAGCAGAACGATGTGGTCTATGTAAAGCCCAACAAGAGCGTCCGCGTCAAGGGCAGCACCAGCTACACCCTCCTCAGCGTCAGCGCCACACTCGTCAGCATGGTCGTCAGTATTGTATCTCTCATCATTGCCATCAACCGTTAATTCATCGTCCAAAGGTTCATCGTTACGTATGAAGACAAATAGCCCCAAAACACAGCAGCAGAATGTCGATGACATCCTTTCCTTGCGCGACATTCTGGATATCTTCACCCTCAACTGGAAATGGTTCATCCTCTCTATCATCCTTTGCCTGTTGGCTGCACGCCTGTATATTGCCACAAAGCCAAAAATCTATCAGCGAGCCGCTGTCATGCTGGTCAAGGATGACCAATCAGCAGGAAGCACCGCCCGTTCCAAGATAGGTACCGACGCGCTGATGCAGCTCAATGGTGTCATGATGGGCAGCAGTGTGAAGAACGAAGTGTATATCCTGCAGAGTCATCAGCTCATGAAAGATGTGGTGCGCCGGTTGAACCTGGATGTCAGCTACACCTTCAAGCGTGGCCTGAAGACGCTGAACCTCTATGACGTGAAGCCCTTCACCGCTGTCTTTGACACCGTGGAAACGTTGCGACCCTATACATTTATGATAGAACTGTCAGGCCGCCAGGCACACCTCACCCAGCTCGTCACCACTGAGGGAGAGCAGGAATTCGAGGCCACCTTCAATTTGGGCGATACCATCAAGACACCCATTGGCCGGATGGCATTACTGCCAGAGGAATCTTATTTAGAGAACTTCGACGGGAAGAAAATACGTGTCACTCACACCACCGTGGAACAAGCCACCAACGCCTACGGCGCCTCTCTCCAATCCAGCGAACTGGATAAAGAGAGTACGCTCGTTGGCATACAGTACACCGACCAGAACGTCAAACGTGCCGAAGACATCCTCAACGCTGTTCTGGAAGCCTATAAGGTGAGCATTATCAATGACAAAAATCAGGTAGCTGAGAGTACGGCCAAATTCATTGATGAGCGCATTGCCCTCATCAGTCGTGAACTCAGCGACGTGGAAGGCAAACTGGCACAGTTCAAACAACAGAACCGTCTCATCAGCCTAAAGGACGACGCTACCTCCTACGTACAGCAGAACCAGTTGGCGCGGCAACGTAGTGTGCAGATTGAATCTCAGGTGGGTGTGGTAAAATATCTGCTGGACAATCTGCGTGACAAATCAGGAGAGAACAATATCATCCCGACGTTAGGTGCCATCACAGACCCAGGTTTGCAGTCACAGATTCTGAAGTATAACGAGCTGATGTTGGAGCGCAACCGTCTGATCCAGAACACCAGCGAGAACAGTCCTCGCATCCTTCAAGTGGATCAGAATCTGAATCAAATGCGTCAGAATATCATTGCATCCACCGAGTCCTATCTCCAATCGATGAATGTCCAGCTACGCAGTGCCCAACAGGAAGAGCGCAGCGTCAAGGGTGTCATCTCCAGCGTTCCGGAGAAAGAGAAGGAGGGAATGGATATCCAACGTCAGCAGGCCATCAAGGAAACGCTATACACCTATTTATTAAATAAACGCGAGGAAACCGCCTTGCAACTGGCCATCCAAGAAGCGAATATCCGTGTGGTGGAAACGCCGTTTGGCAGCAGCATGCCCATTGCGCCGCGCACGAAGGTCATCCTGCTGGTTGCATTTCTCATTGGTATTATCGCACCGTTCGCCTTCTTCCATATCCGCAATCTCCTGAATATGAGCATCCGCGGCCGCAAGGATATTGAAGAGCGCACCACCATCCCTGTACTGGGCGAGATCCCACACCGTAAAGAAGCCATCGACGATTCAGAAATCCTGGTGACAGAACATAATGCCGACCCCATCAACGAGTCGTTCCGCATGCTCCGCTTCAGCCTGAACTTCATCCAAAAGGATGCACGGGTCATTATGTTCACATCCACCATGCCAGGTGAGGGCAAGACGTTCATCTCCCGTAACTTCTCTGTCACGTTGGGAATGACAGGCAAACGTGTCATCCTCATCGATACCGACATCCGCAAACGCACCCAGTCCAAACTCTCTGGCAGCCTTCATCACGAGGGTCTCACATCGTACCTTAGCGGACGAACTGATGATATCACCTCGCTCATCAACCCCCTTGACAAGGATCATCAGGTTGACATGCTGCCAGCAGGTATCACACCCCCTAATCCCTCTGAGCTGCTGATGAGCAACAGACTGGACCAGCTCATAGAACAGCTGAAGCAGCAATATGACTATATCGTTGTGGATAATGTTCCCGCGCAAGTTGTGGCCGACGCCGGTATCGTCAACCGTATTGCTGATATCACCATCTACGTCATTCGTGAAGGCAAGATTGACCGTCGCTATCTGCCAGAGCTACAGCGTCTCTACCAAGAAAAGAAATTCAACAACCTCTGCATCCTCATCAATGATGCAAAGATAGAGCAAAAACGCTATGGCTACGGACACGGTTATGGGTACGGCTATGGCTACGGCTACGGTGAAAGCCATAAACGCTCAAAGAAGTAAGCTGTTTCTCGCTGCTATTTACATTCCTTGCGCCACCGCAGGTAACCGGCGACGGCGATGAAGACGTAGAGCCCGTAGAGCGAAGCCTTGAAGGGGATGTCCTTGTGGAAGTAGAGCACACAGGTGACCACATCCACAGCAATCCACACGAACCACTGTTCCAGGTACTTGTGTGCCAGCGCCCAGATGCCGACGAGCGACAATGCCGTTGTAAAGGCATCTGCCACGGGCACGGTAGAGTCTGTGAAGGTCACGAGCAGCCACCAGATGCCTCCCCACAGGGCCAAGGCGATAGCCCCCCAGCGCAGGGCTGTGCGCAGAGGGATATGAGTAATGACCGTGGCTTCTGCTGCCTTGTCAGCAGAAGCCACGGGTTTTCTTGTCCAGCACCAGGCTCCATAGGCCGTCATGCCAAGATAGTAGAACTCCATGCCACAGTCGGCATAAAGTCCTTTCTGATAGTACAGTACGATGCCCAACACCTGCATCACGGCACCCACGGCCCACATCCACTTGCTGGCCTTATATTCCAGCAAGATGTAGGCCAGGCCTAACGCCGCAGTAATCATATCTAAATACATAAGCTTCGCTTATTAACACGTTAACACGTTAACACATTAACACGTTAACACACAACTTGTTAATAAAAATAAATATCACATTTAACACATAGCATATAACACGTTAATACATTAACACATAACAAATAACACGGTATCGCATAACACATAACTCGCTAACACATAACATATAACACGTTAATACATTAACACATAACAAATAACACGGTATCGCATAACACATAACTCGCTAACACATAACATATAACACGTTAACACATAAATATATATTATTCTTTGTTTGTTGAATTAATTATACGTACCAATGTGGCATTTAGCAACTTATTATCTCTGTAAATAGAGTTAAACTCATCATCATTTAAATAGGAGGATTCATGTAATAGTTCTATCCAATAGGCACTTTCATCTCCTTCTTTAAGCGCTATCTTAAGTTTGTTAATAAAATCAGCTTTACTCTGTGCAGCCTTGCTTTCTCTAACATTGGCACCTATGCTTGTTCCACTGCGTAGTAATTGCTTACATATGCATTCAGAGATATAATCATATTTATTCTTATCCTTTATATAAGAGCATAATTTAATAACCCTCAAAGCAAATTGTTTACTAATTCTATGTATTGTACTATTCTCGTACATAGTTGATATTTATGTATTAATGTGTTAACCTTTTATTGTAAGAACCTGTTAATGTGCTAATTTGTCAACATGTTAACCGTTAACGTGATGACCTGTTAACGTGTTAACGTGTTAACGTGTTAATGAGCGCAGCGAATGATTAAAATCGTAGCGCCACACTTCCCATGGCAGTGAAACCGGCGGCAGGAATGTAGCCGATTTGATAATAGCGGTTATCATTGGAATGTCCATAATCCTCGACAATGGTGCTATACACCCATCCGCTGGTAGCATAGCGACGGCTGAAGATATTGTTCAGGCTGGCACCCAACACCACTTCACGCAGCCCCAGGACCCGTTGACACGGCAGCGTGTAGGTGACTCTCAGATCAGAGGTGGAGAACGCAGGCAGAGAGCGGTCACGGTTCCCGGTATTATCCAGATACTGCCGGCTGACGTAGTTGGTGTGCCACACAGCCTCTATCCCCTGCCAGTGGAAATCCACGAAACCATTGAGAATGGCTGACGGTGAGAAAGCGAGTGTCGAGTTGTCATAATGAATGGTTCGCCAGTCTTCTTCCCAGTTCACACTGGCCACCTCGTCGAAGTCCAGTACCTGATTGCGGCTCAAGGCGGCATTGCCCTCTAATGACAGCCACGGTGTCAGCTCCACTCCTGTGGTGAGTTCGATACCTGTGCGGTAGCTCTGTGCTATATTGGTGGTCAGCTTCTCGCCAATATCACTCTCCATGCCCGTCTGCACGAACTGGTCGTTATAATACATATAATAAAGGTTCGCGCGCGCGTGCCAGTGTTTGCCTGAGAAGGCGTAGCCCAACTCATAGTCCATCACACGCTCTGCCTTCGGAGCTGGGTAGGAACCATTGTCCGTGAAGTTGTTACGCTCCGGCTCACGATGGGCAATAGCAATGGAGCCGTAGGCTTGATGCCCGTTGCTATGCCAACTGATGCCAGCCTTTGGATTCAGGAAATGATAGTGCTGGTTGATGTCTAATGGCTGGTTGTAGTAGCCGCTGGTTTCCTCATAGAACTTGTCGTTGATGCCGTCTGTGCGGTAACCCACGTAGCGGTATTGCATGTCGCCGAAGACCGTCCACGCATCATCGATGTGGTGTGCGGCTTTGATGAAAGCGCTGTGGTCATCCTTGGTGGCATCGCTGTCATAGTAGGTGTAACGCCCATTGGCCAATACCCGCGCAGCCAGCTCGGCATTACTCACGTAGGTGACGTACCCGAAGTGGTTGCCCTGGAAACGCTGCACATTCAGTCCCCCGATGACATCCCATTGCTCATCGGTGTAATTCACGTTGCCCACCAGCCCGTAGGTGTGTTGCTCCAGCCCCTTCTGACGGATGAAATCAGCCTTCTTCACGGTCGAGCCGTCGATGGCCGTGAAGTTGCTGAATCCGAACTTCTTGAGCTTGTTTTGTGGACGGAACTCCTCATAGTAGCCGTAGCCATAGGTGTAGTGCAGCGTGGCCGTTGCCTTCCAACGGTCATTGATGTCCCAGACAGCCGTGAGCAGGTTGTGGTCTTGGGTGAAGTTATCCGTCGTGCGGTCCCAGTAGCTGCCGTTGGCCAGCTGGTAACGCTGTGTGATATAATTACCATCGGCATCTCGTGCAAAGTTGCCGTCGGCATCGTAGGTAAGTGATTCATACAGCGAGTTGTACTTTCCCAGCCCTCGGTCATACAAGTCTTCGTAAGTCTTGATACCCGTCTGTGCTCCAAAGGTTCCGTCCATCAGACTCAGGTCATTGTCACCTGCCGTAACGCCGTTCCACGCCTGCCCTGTGTGCTCATAGTTTCCGATGTTCTTGTAGCGTAGCGTGAAGTTTTCCGTCGGAATCCAGGTCAGTCCGCCGTAGAACGAACCGGACTTGCCTTTTGTTCCGTGCAAGTAGCCGTCCGTCTGCGTCTGATGCCATGCGCCCTCCGCAATCAGCTGGTTCCAAAGCAGTCCCGTGGAAGCCGAGGCACCATAGTTCATGGTGTTGTAGGAGCCAAGACTGTAGGAGACCTCACCACGAGGCGTGGAGGAGGGTGTGCTCGTGGCTAGTGCCACGGTGCCGCCGAACGCTCCGTCGCCATTGGTACTCGTGCCTACACCACGCTGCACCTGAATGGAACCGAGCAAAGCGGCATAGCTGTTCATGTTGGCCCAGAACACGCATTGGTCCTCAGGCGAGTTGAGTGCCACGCCGTCCAATGTCACATTGATGCGCGAGTCACCAGCGCCACGGATGCGCATGTAGGTCGTTCCCGTGCCTAAACCGTTCTCGCCCCAAGCCAGCACACCCGGCGTGCGGGACAGCAATAGTGGCAGTTCCCGACCCGTCTGTGAGTGCTGCTGCAAGTCCTTGTAATTCACGTTGGTCACGGCGAAGGGAGCATCCTTCTGAACGCGCACGCCGCTGACCACCACTTCCTGCATTTCGGCCAGCCGCACGGAATCCGCCACCTGAGCCATCAGGCTCATCGGACCCATCATTCCCATAATTCCCATTACTCCCATTTGTCCCATGACTCCCATAACTCCCATGAACCGTCCCAGGCTCAAGAGCCCCCAGAGTCTCATTGAAATCTTTTGCTTTCTCATTTTTTCCTTTATTATTATGTAGTTTAACAATAAAGGGGCGCTGTGTTCAAGTTAACATCGCTTTGCGATTAACAAGCTGACGTGTTAACGTGTCAACGTGTTAACGAGTTTTTATCCATCCCTACGTCGGCATTACCCGAATCAGGTGAGGAGGGTATCATCTCAGCCCCTCAATTGGGAGCACCCCTTGATAATTGAGCGCAAAGGTACACAAGATAAATAAAAGAGAAAAGAGAAAAGGAAAAAAACTTGATAAGAGAAAGTGGAAATATCACTTTTTCCGCACTTGACGGCGATATTCCTTGGGCGACAGGCCCACATACTGCTTGAAATACTTGCCGAAGAAAGACTGTGACGGGAAGTTGAATGCGGTGGCAACTTCCTTGATGCTGAGGTCGGAGCCCCGCAGCATCTGGCGCGCCGAGGATATGACCATCTGGATAATCCACTGGAGGGCAGAGTGGCCGCTCTTCTCCTTCACGATGCTGGAGAAATAACGGGGCGAGAGACACTGTTCGGCCGCGTAGAACGACACCTCCCGCTCGCGCTTGTAGTTGCGGAAGAGCGACACCAGAAACATCTGGAAGATGCGGTCCTTGCCATCCTGGTCTTTGGGTTGCAGACTCTGGCTGTTGCTGACATAGTCAAACAGCAGTTCATAGAACAGGCCCTCGGCTTGCGCCAGCAACAAGTGCTGCAAGATGTCGTGGGCCTGTGAATCCCGCGGCAGCGATGCCATCGCCTCTTGCCGGTCATGAATTAGCGATACCGTCTGCTCGATACGAGAGAGCTGTTCTCTGGTGAGCGAGATACCGGGGTGCTCACGCATCGCCAGAATGCTCTTACCATCCAGCACACGCTCATACAGCGGCAGAATGAAATCCATTTCGCATTTCACAGCAATACCCTCCAGGTCCTCGGAACGGTTCAGCAGACTCACATAAGTGGAAGGAGTATAGAAATAGATGTCACCCGCCTGGATGTGAAACGTCCGGTCGTTGATGCTCACATCAACCCATCCTTGCCGGCACAGGAAGAAACCCGCCAAATCCATCAGAGACATCAGGTTGCTCTGGCTCTCCAACACCTCCGACACGTGCTGAATGGAAATGTTCTCAAAAGGAAGGTTATTGCCGTTCATGGCCACAAATATACACACTATTTCTTCATCCCGAACAAAAACGGAGCAAAGAAATGATGAAAATCGGACGTTTCGAATAATTTCTGCGACAATTTGTCTTGATTCATCCACCATCAACAACCCACGGAGGTGAGACAATTACATCCTCCCGATTGCTGCCAATAGAAGGGCAAGTATCGGTGGCGTGCTTCATCTATTACAGTAATGAAAAATGAAAACAGCATGAATCGATGACCCGTAGCAATAGAGCTTCCAGCACGAAGCAATAGAGCCTTCAGCACGAAGCAATAGAGCCTTCAGCCTGAAGCAATAGAGCCTTCAGCCAGAAGCAATAGAGCCTTCAGCCAGAAGCAATAGAGCTTTCAGCCAGAAGCGCTTTTCATCAATTGCAGCCACGAGAACGACATGAATCGGTGGCGCGTTTCACCTCTGATAGCCTCATAGCTCTTTCTTATAACCCCAGGCTCTTCTATCGGCTGTATTTTTCTTGTACGCAATCGGAAGCCTAATTAACTTGCAACGATTCACACGAAACGCAAAGACTATATCATTTTTCTGGTGAAAATCGTTTGCGTTTCACGGAAAAGTTGTACCTTTGCCCCGCAAATCAAGACGAGCGGGCACAAGCCGCCAGGGCCATCCGCCTCACCCCAGACGGGCAAGCGCAGGATGAGCTTAAAGGCCAATTGGCGCAGGCATCTTCACCAAGCTGTTGAAAGCTACTTTTCAGAACCCACCTATAACTAATAGCAACACCAAGATATGAAGTTTGTTTCATGGAACGTCAACGGTCTGCGGGCCTGTGACGGCAAAGGCTTTCGCGAGGCATTCCGCGCACTGGACGCCGACTTCTTCTGCCTGCAAGAGACCAAGATGCAGGAGGGACAGCTGGACATTGCTTTCGAAGGCTACGAGAGCTACTGGAATTACGCCGAGAAGAAAGGCTACAGCGGCACCGCCATCTTCACCAAGCACAAGCCGATAAACGTCTATGCTGGTCTTGGGATTCAGGAGCACGACACGGAAGGCCGCGTCATCACCCTGGAATACCCCGGCTTCTTCATCGTCACCTGCTACACGCCCAACTCTCAGGACGGACTCAAGCGACTGGACTACCGCATGATGTGGGACGATGCCTTCCGACAGTATCTCTGCCGCTTGGACGCACAGAAACCTGTGCTCGTCTGCGGCGACCTGAACGTGGCACATGAGGAGATAGACCTGAAGAACCCCAAGACCAATCGCATGAACGCCGGCTTCACCGACGAGGAGCGTGCCAAGTTCTCCACACTCTTGGCCGCGGGCTTCACCGACACGTGGCGTGCCCGCAACCCCGATGTGCGCGATGTCTATTCCTGGTGGAGCTATCGCTTTCAGGCCCGTCAGAAGAACGCCGGCTGGCGCATCGACTACTGGCTGGTCAGCAACCGGCTTTTCCCACAAGTGACAGATGCCCGCATCCACACAGACATCGTCGGTTCTGACCATTGCCCCGTGGAGGTGGATGTGGATTTGTAAGTGGAGACTTGAAAGTTGAGGGATGCATTAAACGCTTTAGGCACAAAGCTGTCTAATAATAAAGGTGTGTAATAAATTGACAAATCTTCTTATCATCTATTAAACTATGCACAACGAACACGACATCAGTCGCCGACAGTTCCTGCGTCGTCTGGGACTGGGTTCGGCATCGGCTTTCTCCCTGATGGCCATGGGCCCCTTGCAGGGCTTTGCAAAAGAACCCCAAACGATGTCTGCCCCCGAGGGAGATATCAAAATGACCTACCGCGTGCAGAACGGTTCCGGAGAGAACATCTCCCTTTTGGGTTTCGGCATGATGCGTCTGCCGCGCGAACAGGAAGAGGTCAACCGCCTCATCGACTATGCCATTGCCCACGGTGTCAACTACTTCGACACGGCTCCGATGTATGCAGGAGGACGCAATGAGGGACAAACAGGTGCCGCGCTCTCCCGCCATCCGAGAGAGAAATACTATGTCGCCACGAAGATGTCCAACCAGAACCCGCAGACTTGGCCCTTCGAGAAATCCAAGGAGATGTACGAGAACTCCTTCCGCAGGCTTCAAGTGGACTACATTGATTATTACCTGCTTCACAGCATCGGCGGAGGAGGGATGGATGCCCTGCGAGGTCGGTTCTTAGACAACGGACTGCTGGACTTCCTTCTCAAGGAGCGCGAGGCCGGGCGCATCCGTCACCTGGGTTTCAGCTACCATGGGGATGTGCAGGTCTTTGACTACCTGCTGGATCATCACGACCAGTATCACTGGGATTTCGTTCAGATACAGATGAACTATGTCGATTGGCGCCATGCCGGACGCGGACGTCGTCGCGCGGATGCCGATGCAGAATATCTCTACAATCGGTTGGAGAAACTGGGGATTCAGGTGGTCGTTATGGAACCCATCCGCGGCGGCGGGTTGGCCAACGTGGCCGACGAGATCCGTGAGCAACTCAAAGCCATGCGACCCGATGACAGCCCCGCCACATGGGGATTCCGCTGGGTGGGCTCGCATCCCAATATCCTCACCACCCTCAGCGGCATGAACCGCATGGAGCACTTGGAGGAAAACGTGCGCACGTTCTCACCCCTGCAACCTTGCACGGATGCCGAAAACCAGCTGCTGGCCAGCATCGCCGACCAAATGGCAGGATTCCCCACCATCGGCTGCACCACCTGCGAATACTGTATGCCGTGTCCCTACGGAGTGGACATTCCGGGCAACTTCGCTTTCTACAACGAAGCCGTAACAGCCAAGATGCTGCCTCTCCCCGCTCCTACCGATCCAAACTTTGCCGAGAAACAGGATGCCTTCATCAAGGCATACCGTGATAAGATTCCCGCCGAGAAGCGGGCTACCACCTGTATTGACTGCGGTCAGTGCCTCAGCAAGTGCCCACAGCAGATCCGCATCCCCAACCAGATGAGCCGCATCGTGGAACTCACTCGCAAACGTAGGAAATAATTTTGAGAATTGAAATATGAGTCCACTTGAAAAAGTCCTGAAGGGACTGTTAGCTCATAGCCCAGGGCATCGCCCTGGGTGTCAGGGGCTGCTTACACTTCGCCCTGTAAGGGCAAAAGCATAAAAATCGACTTTTCCAAGTGGACTCAAATATTGAGAATTGAAATACTGAGAATTGAAACTCTGAGAATCATGAAACGTTTCTATCCTTTATTTAATATTTGTCTTTTGTTATTCTTCATTTCTCCCTCCGCCTCTGCACAGACAGAAACAACCGACGTGCTGACCAAGGAGAAAGGAACCACCATTATCAACACGACCACACTGGCAGATGACGTGGAAGGTTATGCCGGTCCCACACCCCTGAAGATTTACATCAAAAAGGACAAGATAGAGAAGATCGAGCCGCTGAAGAATCTGGAGACGCCCAAGTACTGGGCACTCATCAAGCGAGATCTCTTGAATAAGTGGAATGGTCTCGTCGCCAAGAAGGCAGCCACGCAACAGGTGGATGTCATCACGGGTGCCACTTATTCCTCCGAGGCAGTCATTGAAAACGTCCGGCGCGGATTGGACTATTATAACAAGAAAAAGTGAAATGCAGACCTCGCCATTGGGAACCGTGCGTGTCGGCATCGTGGGTCTCGGAGCCCGCGGGCTAACCGCATTGCGCCTGTTGGCACTTCTGGATGAGGCCCGCATCACTGCTCTCTGTGACCTCTCCCCAACTGCCGTGGAAGCTGCATTGGAACTTTTGCATGAGAACAAACTCTCCCCTCTCATCGCCCACGGCCCCACTGCCTATCACACCCTCTGCCACTCCCCCCACATAGACCTCATCTATATCTGCAGCGACTGGCAGAGCCACACGCCCATCGCCCTGGAGGCAATGCGTGCAGGCAAACATGTGGCTGTGGAAGTCCCCGCCGCCACGACCATGGAAGACCTCTGGGCCCTCGTTCACACCGCAGAGGAAACCCACCGCCATTGTGTGCTGCTGGAGAACTGCCTTTATGACCCAGACATTCAACAAGCCATCCGCCGAGTTCATGCCGACGAGATAGGACAAGTGATGCACGCTGAAGGCGCTTATTATCACCATCTTGGAGAGCGCTGGGCAGACTGGCGACTGGACATCAACCGACGGCAATGCGGCGACCTCTACCCCACCCATGAGCTGGGGCCCATCTGCATGGCACTCGACATCAACCGGGGAGACTCCCTACAGACCCTTGTTTGCATGGACTCAGCTGCCGCCACAGGTCCTGAACTCATCTGTCAGCGTACTGGACAGCAACCCGATGTTTTTGCCAACGGCGACCACACCACCACACTCATCCGCACAGCACGAGGCGTCACCATTCTGCTGAAACACGATGTAATGACGCCGCAACCCTACGACCGCAGCATCCACCTCATTGGCACACGCGGTGACATCCGTGCTGGCGTAGAAGATCTGGACGCAGAACTGGTCTGCACCTCCTTCCGCAGCATTCATGACCCTATGACATACGAGATGAACCGCAGGCTCATCCACAGCCTTGCGGTAGGCGAGCCCACCGATACCGATGTCTATGACCTCGCCACATGGTGCGCTGTCATACCCCTCTCACAACAGAGCATCCAACAAGGCTATGCCCCCGTACGCTTCCCCAACTTCAGGGAAGCTCAACCGTCACCTTTTTGATATGCGGACAGGCAGCCCTCTCCCCACTTGTAAACTTCATTGATGTGAGGGCATGAGAAATTCTTCTTCTGTGAGAATTCACAAATATATCTCATGCCGTAGAGGAAATCTTCTGTGAAATAGCGGCTTGTAAAATCGGGTACCCATCCACCTTGCACAGACTTCATCGGAGAAAGAATACCCTGAAATGCAGGAATGGAACGAAGCTTTCGTGTGAGAGATTCTGCATCGCGGCTTTCATAGTACACAAGAACAGGCGGTATGCTACCGTTTCTAACCCCAATCAGGTGGAGAAGAGACTGAAATTCCTCGTCCATTTTGATGAGTAAGGCAGAAGCTTCGACCGTCCAATCTGCATAAAAGAAAGGGTTATCTTCAAAAAGCATTCCTGGCTCCCAGTCATGCCAAAGCGTATAAAGCCGAGCGGTATGCAGAAGAGGATTGCTGTTGGAAAGAGCCACTTCATAATAGCTCATCAGCAACTTAGTAGGTGTGCAGAACAGGTCTTCAAGCGTCTTTCTGACAGTTTCTTTATTCTCTGTTTGCTCTATTGCCACACTCAGGGAATCTTTGTAACCTTTTAATTCTGCTGAGTGTCCGTATTCATTCGTACGGGCAATAAACGGGACACGCTGAAAGCCAAATAAGGGTTGCTTCTGAGGGAGTAACTGCATGGCTTCAAAGAAGAAACCCGTACTTGATACCACTGTGCCGACCCATGTATCTATCTGAAGATAGGGGGCTATCTGCTTCAAGACATCATGGATGGCAAAACCCGGAAGGCACACCAGCACCATATCCGCTTCTGGGATGACTTCCTCTGCAGATGATGATATGGTTTGTATCCGACCTTGATAGACCTTGCCATTTAAGTCTGTGACAAGAACCTCCTTCGCCCATCGCTCAGGCTGTGTTGTAAGCAATGAAACCCGATGCTTCGGATTGGCACCAATGAAACCAGAACAGACATGCCCGAGGTTGCCGCCTCCACAAATAGTAATATTCATGACCTTTCCTCTTTTATCATCTGTCTAACTCCCTGAATGCCAACAGTAGCCGTTCATTGTCCTCATGACTGCGCACAGCGATGCGCATATACTGTTTGCCATCGAAACCCTGCTTGTCCGAGCAGTCACGAAGAAGAATATTGTAACGTTTCAACATCGTCAACACCAGTTCACGAGCCGTTCTCGGAGACAGGATTTCACAGAGGAAATAGTTGGCCTGCGAGGGCATCACACGTAAGAAACGGATTTGTTTGAGCTGCCGTTCAAAAATCTCCCGTTCAGCAATGAAGCGTTCGCAAGCACGATGGTAATCATTCCCATACTTGGAGAAAATCTGCATGAAATACTCAGCAAAGGAATTGATGTTCCAGATGCTCACCATCTTCTTCATCTTGGCTATCAATGCCGTATCGGCCGAGCAGAGGATACCCAGACGGATACCAGGTACTCCATAGCTCTTGGAGATGCTCTTCATCACCACTAACTGAGGATAGGCTTCCAGGATAGAGTCATGCAAGAGTGTGTTATGCTCATAGCCGACACTGAAATCCACGAAGCTCTCATCCACAATCAAGCGTGTGCCCTGCTGCTCACACCATGCTGCCAACCGAATGACATCATCTTTGGGTATAAAGTTGCCCGAGGGATTATCGGGATTGATGAGCAACAGGTTGTCTGCATGATGCTTGCCAAAGAAGTCCATGAGGTCGGCAGCAGTGTAACGGTAGTCGGCGTTCTCCGGTATAAAGGTAACCAGGGTGTCCTTATCCCTGCGGTTGGGATATTCCTCAAAAGTGGGACGCGTGATACCTAAAGTGCCAGGCAACAGTTCCATCAGCGCCTTGATGAGTTCTGCTGCACCGTTGCCGGGAATGATGTATTCTTCCTTCACGCCCCAGCACTTGCTGGCCAACAAGGTGTTGACCTTCATGCCCGACGGATACTCTGAGATCAGTGTGCGGAAGTAGGCTTCCAACTCGTCAATGATGCGCGACTCGTTGAAATAGGGGTTCACCAAGTAACAATAATCCAACATCTTGGGGAAGCGCCAGAAGCCGCCAAAGCGGCCGTAATACTTACGCAGTATGTCCTTCTCATCGGCAAACAAGGCCTCAGCAATATCCAGATCCTGCTTGTCATCAATCTCATACCACTTCTCATGAGTGACAGGCAACGCTTTCAGATCATGGTTGTTGAGGAAGGTGATGATCCGCAACACGTTCTCGTAATACTCGTTATTCCCCACTACCTTGGTATAAGCTTCCAGGAAGGGAACGTAGGTCTCACGGGAGAACTCCTTGGAGAACTTATAGATGTTGACGGTCTTGTAATAACGGTCGGTGTCACTGAACTTGAAGTCGGCCTTGGGGATGAAGTTGACAATATTGTTGTCTGCATCCAGACGTACCATGGTGCCGTCCATCCAAGTTTCGTACTTGGCGACCAACGCCACGTTCTTCTCCTGACAGCCCAGCAGGAGGTCAAAGATGCCGTCGTCCAGTATAAGGTCACTCTCAATGAGTAGGGTGTCATCTTCCATCAGTTGTTCCTTGGCCAGCGCCAACGAATAGACGTTGTTGGTCTTGTCATAGATGGGATTATTGACATATTCCAACTTCAGACCATCGCGTTCATAGCCGAGATAGTCCATCAGCTTCTGTCCTTCATAGCCCACAACAATGACCACACGGTTCAGCACCAACCTGCTCAGCTGAGCGAGCAACCTGTCAATGAGCGGTGTCCCATTCACGGGCACCATACACTTGGTATTATTCTTGGTGTACTCACCAAGCCGCCGTCCCATTCCAGCGGCAAGAATGATTGCTTGCATATAATCTCAGTTGTTTATTTATTATGTTGCAAGAGACTGAAGGTATTGCTGGTGACGTCCTTTTTCCTCTTCATTACTGAATCGGTCTTTGATGACTCGTGCGGGATTACCACCCACGATGGTGCATGGCGGTACATCTTTGCTTACCACAGCACCAGCAGCCACGACGGCACCGTCACCGATAGTTACTCCCGCAAGGATGATGGCACTGTGGCCTATCCACACGTCGTTGCCGACAACAATTTTGTGACAGTCGCCACGACCTGAATTCCAGATGGCTCGTCCAGGAACGTTGGTGACGTGGTCATCGCGTCCGATGAAAGAAACCCTTGATGCCATGAGCACATAATCCCCTATCTTTATATCGCACTGGATAATACACTGCGGTCCGAACTGCACATGGTGGCCCAGTGTCACGTCTTTGTGGGGAGACCAAATGGAGGTGGAAGTGGGTATGCGAATGATATCGTTACAGCTTAACGGAGCTTTCACAAATGGATAGCGACAGCGCAGCATATACCATGTGCGTACAAAGTTGGCCATGCGCCTGAGAGCTGTGACCCATCGCCTCTGATTGGGCAACACATTATTATCTAAATCCATAACCTGTTCCTTCTTTTAGCAATGTTGCTACGGTATCATAGCTATATTTGAACCGGGCCTGTCGTGCGGCATCTGCATACACGTGATAATACTTTTGTATTTCGTACAATCCTGACTGCAGTTCAGACTGGTCACCTGTTTTCAGGAAGATACCGCTTCGTTCTTGTTCAAAATGGCGGACATTGCCCGATGCCTTAACCATCAAGGGTATGCCACAAGCCACAGCATCTTCTATGAGGGTGGTGTGAAGCAGCGGCCAGCAGGCCACATCAGACAGGGCCAATAGTGAGAGAGTCATTTCCCTGTCACACCATCCGAAACGTGTCACAAATGGGCTACTGTCTGCGGCTTTCTGGACTTCGGCATCAGCTTTCCCAAAGAGTATGAGATGAAGCCGCGAGAGCTCAGGCAGAAGGTTTTGTACCGCATTGATGAGGTCGAGGGTTCCTTTGGAAGCATCCATTTTTCCTCCACTGACCACCACAAACGCCTCTTGTGGAATGCCATATCTTTTGCGGAGTGCCTCTCGATTCAGGCCCAAGACATCCACGTAGAAAGTGTCACATCCAATAGGCAGGAAACCTATTCTGGAAAGGGGGACACCAAACTTATCATGCAGATAGTCACATCGTAAAGGCGTAACACCGAAATAGCGATTCACCGTCTTTCCCAGAATACGGACCACTGAAGAAAGCAAGATCTTGTTATAACAGAAATCCCATAACTTGTTACGGGTTTCGTTGATGGCATCGGCGTGATTATCAACATACAGCTTCACATCCTTGTGGCACCATTTATACACAGCAGCCACTATCAGAGACGAGCTATCCACGCCGTGATGGAGAATCATATCCGGCCGCTCCTGTTGTAAAATCCGATAGAGCCCTTTGCAAAGCAAAGATGTATTGGAGGTGTTGAAGAAACACTTGATTTTGCGAATCCTCACGCCATTAATGACATATTCCGTTCCTTTTGCCTGGATGGCTGCAGCCAATTCCGGATTTTGCATATAGCCGAGGTGATCATTATCCGAGACCACCACCACGTCATCGCCTTGCCTACTCTGATACTCCGGCAGCAGGTTGTCTTGATAACCCCAACCGTCAATATAATGGTGCGTGATATGTACAATCTTCATGTCAATCCTTTATGTCCAAAATGCCACCGCGATAGCCGAAACGAATCACACTTTTATATCAAATGTGTTCCTCAACGCCACGGAAATGAACGTTGAGCTCATGGAGGTGCTCCAGAAGTGTTCCGAGAGGTGTGCCCTCTGTCATCTTGGCAAAAGCGTTGACGTCCTTGGGGAAGCATTTGCCACCATAGCCGAACTTGCCATCGGGACCTGGCACATAGGTGTGGGTGTCATTGATGTAACCAGAAAGAAGCATACCAGTATGCACCTTGCGCCAGTCGCCACCCATCTGCTCACAGTACTCACGGCAGGCATTAAAGTATGTAACTTTATAGGCACCGAACACGTTATGCATGTACTTGGTCAATTCTGCCTCCAACGGCGACATAACGGTAAATTTCTTGCCCACAAAGATCTTGGTGAGCAAGTCGTGGGCACCCGTGAAGACCATGGTCTGCTTCTTGAAATCCTCGATATGTGTGCGCTCGGAAAGAAACTCAGGCATATAGCAGACCTGATGCCCTGTCTCACGAGAGAGCATGTCGCTACTGCCAGGGAGAATAGTCGTACGAACGAACACGGGCACATCAGGAAGGTTACTTATCAGCTCTTTCATAAGACGCAGGTCTTGTGTACCGTCGTCTTCGGTAGGAACATGAATCTGGAGAAATGCAATGTCAATATTGCTCAAATCATCATTGTAGCCCTTGGGAGGGTCGCTGATGAACAGTTTGCACTCTGGGTTGTTGTGTTCTAACCAATCTTTCAAGGCTCCACCTACGAAGCCACATCCGATAATTCCAACGTTTATCATTATATGAATATTTAAAGTGTTGTTATGTTAAATGTATTGTTTATCAACGCAAGAAAATATTGACTTTCTCCTTCATGGCATATTTTACATATTTCACCCCCTCCTTAATCCCGAAGTCACTAAATGCATGGACAACGAAAGAGAGAAGATGAAAACGCAAATCCTTGCGACCAATGGATTCCATGAAATGATATTGTCGGATAGCGACCTGATAACGTATGAACTGGTTCTCTGCTGATTTCGTCTTGGTTAACGAAGTATTCTTTTCACCAGCTGTGATCATATAGACTTTGGCCGCATCTGCCATCACCTTTCGTGCGGCATGACCTGTCCAGATAGAAAACATTTGGTCATTGGCCACCTTTATTTCCTCGAAATGGAAACCTCCTTCCATCACAAAGCTGGCACGCATCATCTTGCTGATGGGGTTTACAAAGAGGTAACGGATGCTATCCTCATTACCCGTTTCGAGATAAGTGGTCAGAAACTGATGTACCATCCTATGCCGGTTGCTGGGCAGACCACTGACAAGATTGATGCTATCGGCATCGAAATAGATGATGTCTGCATCGCTTTCCAAATACTGGTCAAAGGCAGTAAAGGCATCATCGGTGAAATAGTCATCGGCATCCAAGAACAGAATCCACCTGCCTCGGACGTGCTTCAGTCCTTCGTTACGCGCCCGGCCTGCACCCATATTGGGGTCAGAAGTCAGATAGACCACAGTGGCCTGTTGCTTGTGTGGCACGTCAGCACTTGGAAGAGGTTGTGGGTTATTATCCACAACAATCACCTCTGTATCCCCACGGTCTGGAACGGATGCAACAGCCTTATACAACAATTCAGCCTTGCCGCGAAAGGGAATAATTATTGAATAGTTAATCATAGGTGAGATTGGTGGTGGTATCGACCTCTGTATCATCATCCGAAGAATCCACATAATCATTCTCGCCACGTCCTAAGGTACACAAGATAATCAGGTTTCCCCAATAGAATGTGGTACTGAAAACACTTTCTCCGAATCCGAAAAACAAGAAGCATATTGAAATAATAACAAGAAGGTCTATGATTGTTTTATCATCTTCCATAGCCCGAATCCGACGAAACGTATGGAAATGTTGGAGGTAGAAAAGGATGGAACCAATGATACCGACCTGACATAGAAGGTCAATATACATATTGTCTGCATCAAACTGATAACCTAGTGCTAAATAGTTGGCAAAGCCTACGCCAAATCCTCGTATCCAATAACGAGGTATCACATCCTGCCATAACAATGCCCATGTGACAAAGCGACCACTGCCCTGGTCTTCCATGAAGGAAGATACCACCAGACGGCTCTCTATATAGTCAATATAATAGTTGATGCCCCAAGCCATCAAAACACACAAGAAAGCCAAATAGACCTTATGTGGATCGGAAAATGAGGAGATAAATAGGGTATAGAATCCCACAGAGAAACATAAGGCATAGAATGAGGTACGGCTCCCTAAGAAAATAAGAGTATAGATATTCAACAATAGGGGTATGAGAACAAGCAACTTGTGACGATCCATATGCACCACAAAGATAAATAATATGATTGACAGCATAACCACAATCTGTGCTGCAGAATTGGGATTAAGCTGAGTCATGAGCGTATTGCTCACAACGCCGCGAATAGAGTTATTCCATGACTCTGACTCCATCACGTATTCAGCCGGAAAGAAGAGTGCACGTATTGCAAAGAACAATGACGCAACAACAGCAATCCAAAACAGACTCACAAAGATATAATTTCTATCTCGGCATTGGAATAGGCTGACAAAGAAGACCGTCATTATGGTAAGGAATAATTTTACTGGTGCATCAACCACATGCCCTACCGAATAAAAGACACTCATCAGGACCCACACCGCGAACAACAGATAATAGAGGGCAGTACGAGTCAAACCAATGTATTCTCCAAACTGATGGTGGGAAAAGGACATGGCTATTAGAAAAACAACGTAATAATAATAATAGATGCCCAATCCAAAGACAGAGAAAGTCATGTTCCACGATGAGATAAACAACAACGGAATGACCGTGACGGGTCTCCGCAATAGTGGCAAAGACAACAATATCAATGCCGCGTCTTCCACTGGGCTTTCCACATCATCTATCAGCAGAAACATGCTCAGAATGGTGGCGAGGAGATAGAACTGAAGTTCACCTTTTTCTATGTCGATTTTTGTCAGCATGAATCAATGTTATTTGAAGAATGAGAGGTGTCCCCGCAAAGGATTAGTCATGCGAGAACTTATTTGATGACAGATAT
>JAEEGL010861514.1_pt1 | contig 32111 bp, 25 predicted proteins | sample 9134231 | NCBI WGS metagenome assembly JAEEGL01 (sample SAMN16246548, study PRJNA631951) | gut metagenome | biome: gut microbiome; feature: rumen; material: fiber-attached | host: Bos | place: Iran: Karaj | collected 2018-10 | reverse complement strand
TTTAGATTATAATATATAACATAAACATAATATACGAATAATATAGAATACATATTTAAAATAACATAAGATGAAAACATATAATATGATAATCTACTATATAACACATTTCCGTTATATAACAGATATAAAATAAATGCTAAACCAAAACTATGAGAAAATTATAATGAAAATATATAAATAAAATATAAGATATATAATTTATATTGCTTGTAAAAGCAAATTAGTTTACAAAAATAAATATATATAATATAAGACATATATGTACTATAATAAAGAAGCAATTATATAATGTTTGAATATAATATAGAGAAAGTATATGACATAAATAGGATATATAATTTATATCTTATGAAATAATATTAAAGAACTAAAGATATAATTTATGTGGTATATATAATATATAGAATAAATATAAAAACTAAAGATAAGTATAAAACGCAAAGCTGAAGAAATAGATAAAAAAGAAAGAACATATATATTATAAAAGATATATAAATAATAGAAAATGCAGTACACAGTCTTCATGATATATAACATTTATGTAGTAAATGTTATGAATAAAATATATTGGAAATATCATTTATTGAAAGTACTTATAATATAGATTATAATATACTAGTTGAGTATGAATCGATATATTGTTTTGTAGGAGGAGTTATGCGAATAGTAGCATTTAGCAATCAAAAGGGGGGCGTAGCTAAGACAACATCCAGCTACGCAATGGCTGTAGGGCTTGCTAGAAGAGGATACAAGGTCCTTGTTGTGGATGCTGATCCTCAGGAAAATTTGTCAATGACAGCAGGAATAGACCTGAATGAGATTGATCCAGATCCGGAGGACATTGAGCAGCTTACAGAGGAAGAGCAGGACGCATTTTATGAGAATGTTCCTGCGAAATTGTATGAAGTAATGGCAAAACAGAAGAACATAAATGATGCAATTATTCCAATTGCAGAGAATCTGGATCTTATCGTGGGGGGGATTGATCTGGCATCTGCGGATATGACATTCAACGGTCTGGGAAGAGAACGACTGATAAAAGAAGCCTTTGATGATATTAAAAATGAGTATGAATACTGCATTTTTGACTGTAGTCCGGCACTTGGAGTGGTACTAATGAATATACTGACAGTTGCGGATGAGGTTATCATTCCTCTTGAGCCGGGAGCATATTCATTACAGGGATTGTCAAGACTTTATAAGTTCATAGGCCAGATAAGAGAATATACAAATCCTAACCTTAAAGTGGACGGCATATTGGTCACCAAGGTCAGAAATACGGCAAATGCGAGAATTTGGATAGGTGATATAGAAGAGAAGGCAGAGCTCTTAGAGACAAGAGTATATAAATCCAAAATCAGGCTGAATGTGTCAGTGGAAGAGGCTCAAACGATGAAAATGGATTTGTTCGAGTATTCAAGCGGATCTTCAGCTGCTCGTGATTATGATGATTTTATAGATGAATTCTTAGGGGAGGATTAATAATGGCCGGTAAAGCAGATAAGCTGAAAAAGAATGTAAGAAGGACTTCAAATGGTCTTTTTGGGGGGATGGAGAAACTCGATACCAAAGAAAAGGCAGAAGAACAAAAGGCTGCGGAGCAGGAACAGCGCGATGAAACAACGGTAAAGCAGGTAGAAAAGGAAGAAGTGCCTGAAACAAAGCCGATCAAAGATGAGATAAATGTAAGTGAGAATGATACGAAAGCGCTAGAAAAAGAAACTCCTGTTGCCCCAAAGGCCAAGGCGAAAGAAGTTGAACCAATAATGGAGTCTCCGGAACTCAATGTACCTGAACCGGCGATGGATGAAGAGATTCAAGAGGCTGTAAAGCCAACAGTAGATGAATATATCCCTGAGGTAGTTGCGGAGCCTGTTGTAGAAGCTATAAAAGAAGCAGGTATAGAATATGGATCACAGTCGGTTGAATCACCGATAAAGGATCAGCAGCCGGTTTATGCGGAAAATACATATGCCAGCCAGCAGAGTGCAGTCATAAATCCTCAGCCACAGGCATATGTGCAGCAGCCGGTATACAATCAGGTGGCAATGCAGCAGCCCATTCAACAACCGCAGTACAACCAGATTCCTTTACAGCAGACTCCTATACAGCAATATCAGACTATAAATAGTGCAAATATGTATGCACAGCAGATGCAGCCCAATATGCCACAGCAAGCAGTTTATATGCCTCAAAATGTACAGCAGGAATATGCGGAACCTAAAACGACAAGGAGAGGTTCCAATAAGTCTCAGGAAAAAACAAGCAGATATGAAAAAGATAAATTCCTCTTACTGGATATCAGAGGCCTCAGAGACTACGTTGAGCATATGGCTAAGGCTTCGAATATGTCTGCAACAAAGTATATCCGTAATCTAATCGAACAAGATATGGGCAAAAATATGGATATTTATTTGAGACATAAGGAACTGGAAGAGCAGCTGAAAAACAGAAGATAAAAAACATCAAAGATAGCAGCGAATATAATCAAAAATAAATGTATTAAATAAAAAAACCCTGGATAGCATCCAGGGTTTTAAAATATCAATAATTATTTCTTCTTGCCGTTAACAGCATCCTTAAGAGCTTTTCCAGCTTTAAATTTAGGAACTGTAGCAGCAGGAATCTTTATAGCTGCACCGGTCTGAGGATTCTTACCAGTTCTGGCTGCTCTCTTAGTTGCCTCGAATGTACCGAAGCCAACAAGCTGAACTTTGCCCTTCTTCTTGAGCTCTTTAGCAACAACATCTGTGAAAGCCTTAACAGCCTTCTCTGAATCCTTCTTGGAAAGACCAGTTTCTTTTGCAATAGCATCAACAAGTTCTGTTTTATTCATGGATTATACCTCCCTCAAATTGAGTGTTTTAACTACCATAAAAAATTTTACACCCGTTTTATGTACGTTACAAGTACTTTGAGTCGAAAAAAAGCCAAAAACATAGCAAAATATAGTTCATGTCTATTAAATATGGCTTAAAATACAAGTTTTGGAGAGGATCAGGCTTCTAAAACCGCTTTCCTGTAAAGTCTTCTGAAAAAGAATGTTGACAAAGCAAGTGACGCAAGCTCTGCGATAGGAAATGCCCACCATACATTGTCAAGAATACCTGTCTGAGCAAGGAGCCAGGCTGCAGGAATAAGAACAACAAGCTGTCTTCCAATAGAAACAATGAGAGAATAAAAACTCATTGAAAAAGCCTGGAAAATCGAGCCCATAGCGATACATACTCCTGCGAGAGGGAATGAAAGACATATTATTCTAAGCGCGGGAATACCTATTTTTACCATCTCTTCAGATGCGTTAAAGAATGATAAAAGTATTGAAGGGATCGAAAGGAATACAATAGTACCGACAACCATGATGGATAAAGCAAGGATGAGGGCAAATCGAAGTGCTTCTTTAATTCGTTCTTTATTTTTGGCTCCATAGTTGTAAGCAAGGACAGGAATAAGGCCATTGTTAAGACCGAATACAGGCATAAAGAAGAAGCTCTGGAGTTTGAAATAAACACCAAAAACAGCAGTGGCGGTTGACGAAAAGCTACCCAAAATCAAGTTCATCATATAAGTCATAACAGAGCCGATAGACATCATCAGGATAGAAGGTACGCCAACAAAATAGATTCCTTTTACAATTTCAGCCTTTGGATGAAGAATCTTGTAAATGGAAAGACTTATATCGCTGTTGAATTTGAGATTACAAAAAAGTCCAATGCTAAGGCCGACCATCTGACCAAATATAGTAGCATAAGCTGCACCTGCTACTCCAAGCTCGGGGAAGGGACCAATACCGAAAATAAGGAGCGGGTCGAAAATAATATTGATTATTGCACCGCTTGCCTGAGAAATCATACTATAGAAGGTCTTCCCTGTGGACTGCAGAAGGCGCTCGAATGTAATCTGAAAAAATGCACCAAAGGACAAACAACAGATTATTCTGAGGTAGGTAGCGCCGTAAGTCTGAATTTCTCCAATGGGAGTCTGTGTTTTGATAAATGATTCAGCAAAAAACAGCCCGATAATCAGAAACAGGACATAGTTAAAAAAGGCAAGAAGAATGCCTGTATTTGCAGCATTGTCTGACTTATCATAGTTCTTTGCTCCAAGGGATTCGGATAAAAGTGCGTTTATACCAACACCTGTACCGGAAGCCAAAGCAATAAGCATGTTCTGCATTGGAAAAGCAAGAGTTACAGCTGTTAAAGCGTTCTCACTAATTTTTGCTACAAAAATACTGTCAACAACGTTATACAGTGCCTGAACGAGCATGGAAATCATCATCGGCAGAGACATGGAAATTATCAGTTGTTTTACGGGCATAACACCCATTTTGTTTTCTTTTCTCATCTTTTAACCTCTTCTAAATTCATATGGTCCAAAAGTATATCATAAAAATAACCAATTACTCAACACAAATAAAAAGATATTTGAAATATGTATGATCTCTCCCTTTGTCATAGAGGTTTATTAGGCTTATAACAAAAAGATCGGAACAGACTTTTAGATTATTTTTTTTAATAAAAGAAACAATCTTTTTGTAAACAGAATCAATGGATGAAGAAGAACTTTCGTGATAACAGCAGACTGCAGTAATTCCGGGCAATGGAAAAGAATCTATGTTATCTGCGGGGAGAAATGACAGACTTATTATACTGTTATACACATATTTCTTCTTAATCAGATCCTGATAACTTATGGTAACTCCGGCAGGAAATGTGGAAAGATTTGCCTTAGGAGCAGCATTTGTCAGGTGAATTGAAATATCACCTGCTATGTCTGCTGTGTGATGTGCTGTTTCTTTGTTCGTAACTTTTGTCTCACTGTAGCTGATCTCAGGCATTTCATCCATAAACGGAATTCCGGGTTTGTGTTCCTGAAATTTTCCCAATATCCACATGCCCAAGTGAAGAGCACTGATCTTTTGATTGATGAGAAATAGCTCTTTTTGCATCTTAAGTATCTTTGAATTTACTATTTTTTCAATACTTTCACGATTGGAATTATGTATAAGATCACTTATTTCTTTAATTGAACAACCGGCCTGGCGCATGGTGGTTATAAAGAAAAAAGAACTGATCTGAGAGGCTGAATAATAGTGATATCCGTTGAAGGGATCCACACGAGGGGTTATGATTCCTTCCTCATAATAATAACGTAAGGTATCTCTTGTTGTCCCGCAAAGCCTGGCGAATTGACCAAGAGAAAGAGTGTATTCTTCATCAAAATCGTCTTTAAAACTGTCGTGATTCATATTTAAGCTCCATTCTGAAAAAAGATATTGACATGGGGGTAACACCCAAGTTTATTGTAACAAAGAATTAGCAAATGGCAATAAACAAATCAACTAAAAGGAGATAAAAAAATGAAGGACGTTAAGGGAACAATTGTAAGAATAATCGCTGAATATCTCGATAAGGATGAGGCAGAAATTTCAACAGGCAGCACATTTACAGAAATCGGCCTTGATTCACTGGATATTATGGAGCTGGTTATGCAGATGCAGGAAGAGCTTGACTGCAAGATCGAACTCTCACAGGAAATAACAACAATTGACAAGCTTGCTGAGCTTATCGAGACACAGGAAGTAGCTTAAAAACATGATGAGTGTAAAGGCCCTGGATTACATATATGTAGTTTCAGGACTTTTACACAAGTAAAACGGATAAGCTTAAGCACTTGGGAGGAGCATGAAATGGAGCAGAATCCAATATGTGAGATGTTAGGAATCGAATATCCGATTATTCAAGGTGGAATGGCCTGGATAGCTGATGCGGACCTTGCGGCAGCTGTGTCAAATGCAGGAGGACTGGGACTGATAGCAGCAATGAATTCCAATAAAGAGCAGCTCAGGGAGCAGATCATAAAGGCTAAAAAGCTCACGGATAAGCCTTTTGGTGTAAACCTTATGCTAATGAGCCCATACATTGAGGAAGCTGTGGATGTTGTTTGTGAGGAAAAAATATCGGTTGTTACCACAGGAGCCGGAAACCCTGCCAAATATATGGAAAAGCTTAAGAATAATGGGGTTAAAGTGATTTGTGTTGTGGCCAGTGTAGCCCTGGCTGTTATGGTTGAAAGAATGGGAGCAAGTGCTGTTATTGCAGAAGGGTGCGAATCCGGTGGTCACGTGGGTGAAACCACAACTATGGCCCTTGTCCCCCAGGTAGTTGACGCAGTTAATATTCCGGTAATTGCTGCCGGAGGTATTGCGGACGGAAGAGGAATGGCTGCTGCGTATATGTTAGGAGCTAAGGCTGTACAGATGGGGACCAGATTCCTGACCGCAAAAGAATGCAATGTTCATGAAAATTATAAGCAGAAGGTGTTGGGGGCAAAGGACAGAGACACTATAGTTACGGGTAAAAGTCTCGGTCATCCTGTAAGGGCACTCAAGAATCGTATGACAAGGGAGTTTTTGGAAAAAGAGCAGAACCCTGAGACGACTCCGGAAGAATTGGAGGCTTTGGGTGCAGGAGCTTTAAGGAGAGCCGCACTTGAAGGTGATGTTCGCTATGGCTCCTGTATGTGTGGTCAGATTGCAGGCCTTGTAAATACTGAAGGCACATGTGAAGAGATAATAAAGAGCATTTATTACAAGGCATGGGAACTGATGGATGGGTTTCATTCTGATTTTAAATGACAGAGGAGTAGGAATGGGAAAAGTCGTTTTTTTATTTGCCGGACAGGGAGCACAGTTTCCGGGAATGGCAAAGGATCTATATGAAAATATAAGCGAAATAAAGGAGTTTTACGAAGCTGCTGAGAAAGAACGACCGGGAACAATGCAGCAAATGTTTGAGGGGACTGAAGAAGAACTTAAAAAGACCTCAAATACTCAGCCATGTCTTTTTCTTGCTGACATCGCCGCTGCCATGGCGTTACAGAAAAACGGAATAAATCCTGATGCTGTAGCGGGTTTTTCTCTGGGAGAAACAGTAGCACTTGCTATTTCCGGAGCACTTTCAGGAGAAGAGGCCTTTAAGCTGGTGTGCAAAAGAGGGCAATACATGCAGGATGCAGCGGAAAAAGTTGAAGGAAGCATGATAGCGGTACTTCGAATGGATCCTGAAAAATTGGAGTCACTTTGTAAAACGGTCGGAGTATATCCGGTTAATTACAATTGTCCCGGACAGATCGTTGTTTCGGGACAGAAGGACAGGATTGAGGAACTGAAAAAGTTCTTATCAGAAGATAAGGTCAGATTCATAGAACTGGTTGTAGGAGGCCCTTTCCATACGCCGTATATGCAGGAAGCAGCGGAAAAGCTCCGTGAAGAATTGACAATAAATAAGATATATAACATAAATAAAACATATATACCGCTTTACGCTAACAAAACAGCCTTTCCATATCCGGAAAAGCGGGAAGAAATGATAGAAAACATTTCACAACAGGTTTCCAACAGTGTCAGATGGGAGGAGACCATCAGAAATATGGTAGCTGAAGGGGTGGACACTTTTATAGAATGCGGACCGGGGAAGGCTCTGGCCGGTTTTGTAAAAAGGACAGCTCCTGATGTGAAAATCTACAACGTAAGTGATATGGAATCGCTTTATACAACTGTTGAAAGCATAAAGAACCGGAAAATGGCAGGGTGAAAAGGAATGCTGAGAGGAAAAAATATAGTGATAACCGGGGGTTCCAGAGGGATAGGAAAGGCTATAGCTTTGGAGTATGCCCGAAATGGTGCAAATTTGGCGATTATAGCCACGAAAAACAATCAGACGGCTATTGATACCATAAACGAATTACAGGCCCTTAAAATCGACGCTAAGCTATATATTTGCGATGTTAAAAAACCTGAGGAGGTCGATGCGGTTTCAAAAGAAATATTGTCATACTTTGGCAGAGTGGATGTGCTGGTGAATAATGCGGGAATAACAAGAGACAATCTTTTGCCAAGTCTTGATTATGCGGATATAGACGATGTAATAGATGTCAATCTCAAGGGCTGCATCTATATGACAAGAGCATTTATCCGCAGCTTTGTCAAAAACAGGAGCGGAAACATTGTAAATATCAGCTCGGTTGTGGGGATGATGGGCAACAAGGGACAGACAAACTATGCGGCTTCAAAAGCAGGAATCATAGGTTTTACCAAGTCTGTGGCCAAAGAATACGGAAAAAGGAACATAAGGTGCAACAGCATAGCACCGGGTTACATAGCTACGGAGATGACTGCCAAACTTACAGAGGAGCAGACAAGGGAGATACAGCGGCAGATACCCATGGAAAGGCTTGGAAAGCCTGAAGATGTGGCCAGGCTGGCACTCTTTCTTGCCAGCGACATGTCGGATTATATAACCGGTGAAGTGATAAAGGTTGATGGAGGAATGTATGTATAGAGTTGTAGTTACGGGACTGGGAGTTATTTCTCCGGTGGGAAACGATATTTTAACCTTCTGGGATAACCTCAAAAATGGCGTTTGCGGTATAGATAAAATAAGCAGATTTGATGCATCGGGACTAAAGGTCAGTCTGGATGCGGAAGTTAAAAATTTTGAGCCGAAGAAATACTATGATACAGTGCAGGAAATAAGAAAATCGGATCTTTTTATGCAGTATGCAATGGGCGCTGCGAAACAGGCAGTGGAGCAGAGTAAGATTCTTGAAAGCGACCTGGATAAAGAACGATTTGGTGTTTATATCGGTTCCGGAATCGGTGGTATAGGCACAACAATAAGAGAAACTCAAAAGCTCATGGAAAAGGGGCCTGAAATGGTATCTCCCTTCTTTGTGCCGATGATGATCAGTAATATGGCCGCAGGTGCAGTATCCATTAAATTCGGTGCGCAGGGGCCGACACTTCCGGTAGTGACAGCCTGCGCAACATCTACCCACACGATTGGAGAAGCATACAGAGCAATTAAGCACGGCTACGCGGATGCAATAATAGCAGGTGGTAGCGAAGCATCGATCAATGAGCTTGCTATGGCAGGATTTGTGAATTGTCAGGCGCTCAATCTTGCAGAAAATCCCAGTGAGGGAAGCCTTCCATTTGACAAAAGAAGAGGAGGCTTTGTCATGGGTGAAGGTGCCGGAATGCTGATCCTTGAGGAATATGAGCATGCAAAAAGGCGAGGAGCGACAATTCTTGCGGAAGTTGTAGGCTATGGAAACACCTCGGATGCATATCACATCACAGCTCCTGCTCCGGATGGGAACGGCGCTATAAGAGCCATAAAGGCTGTTGTGAAAGAGTCAGGCATCAGTGATGAGGATGAAATTTATATTAACGCCCATGGAACAGGGACACATCTCAATGATGCTATGGAAACAAAGGCTATAAAAGCCGTATTTGGGGAAAGAGCCTATGACATTCATGTGAGCTCAACAAAATCTATGACGGGCCATATGATGGGGGCCACAGGAGCAGTGGAAGCAATAGCATCTGTTATGGCTCTTAAGGAAGGGATAATCCCGCCTACCATCAACTATAAAGAAAAAGATGAAGAATGTGATCTTGATTACACAGTGAATAAAGCGGTAAAGGCTGATATAGACTATGCGATAAGCACATCACTGGGATTTGGCGGACATAACGCCTGCATAGCATTCAGGCGTATACCGGTGGAAGGATAAAAATGAATTCATTACAGGAATATGGGGAATTATTCAATAAATTGAATCTGACTGAAATGCAGGTAGAGGAAGGCGAATTCAAGCTGAAACTAAAGCGTGAGGCAGGTGCTGCTATTGTTTTACCTGCGGAAGCAACCCCACGAGAAGAAAAAATAACAGCTGTAACCAAAGAAAAATCCAAGGAATCAGCGGAGCCGACTGACGACCAAAAACTGGTAAAAGCACCTCTTCTTGGCATCTTTTACCCAAGGGCAGGTGAAGAAAAGAAACTTGCTGTTGGGGATGCTGTAAAAGCGGGGGATGTCCTCTGCACTATAGAAGCCATGAAGATGATGAATGAGGTTAAAGCGCCGGGAGACGGTGTAATTCTTGAAATATATGCCAAAGAGGGTGACCTGGTGGAATATAACCAGAAGCTTTTTGCCATTGGATGAGTGTAATCCCGGAATGAAAGGAAACATGAAGAGATGGATCAGGAAGAGATAAAAAAGATTCTTCCCCACAGAGAGCCGATGCTACTGGTGGAGGAAGCATATTTAAACGAAGATGGGTCAGCCACCGGCTATTACCTTGTTAAGGGAGATGAATTCTTTCTTAAGGGACATTTTCCGGATAATCCAATAGTACCCGGTGTAATTCAATGCGAAATGATGGCCCAATCGGCCTGCATAATGTTTGCTGACAAGATGCAGGGTAAAAACTGCACTCCGGTGTATACGGGGCTGGATAAAGTCAGATTTAGAGGGATGGTTAAACCCGGTGACAAGGTAAGGATAGATACAAAGTTGTTAAAAGAGTCCCACCCGCTTTATATGCTCCATGGAGAATTAAGCGTTGACGGGAAAAAATGTATGAGCGGAGATTTTTCTTTTGCCATCCTCGATGGTGAGAAAGGAAACTGATATGTTTTCTAAGATTCTTATTGCGAACAGAGGAGAAGTTGCAGTTCGCGTCATAAGAGCCTGTAAAGAAATGGGAATAGAAACAGTTGCTATTTATTCGGACGCGGACAGAACTGCCCTTCATGTGGAAATGGCAGATGAGAGTTATTGCATAGGCGGTCCTTTGGTGAAGGACAGTTATTTGAATAAGGACAGTCTTGTGACATTGGCAAAAAAGGTCGGAGCAGAGGCCATTCATCCGGGATATGGTATGTTATCGGAGAACCCGGAATTTGCAGCTCTTTGCGAGGAAAATGGTGTTGTGCTCATAGGACCCGGTTCCGAGGTTATGAGGAAAATGGGACAGAAGGAAATTGCCAGAGAAATAGCCATTGGTGCGAATGTTCCGGTGACTCCGGGAAGTCCCATACTCACAGGAAACGATGAATGTCTTAAGTGGGCTGAAAAAATAGGATTCCCCATTATTTTAAAGGCCAGATCCGGAGGCGGAGGAAAGGGAATCCGTGTAGTAAGGGACAAAAGTGAACTTATTTCCGCCTTTGAACAGGTAAAAAAGGAAGCTATGAATTCCTTTGCCGATGATGGGATTTTTATGGAGAAGTATCTGGAAAATGTCAAACATGTTGAAGTCCAGATAATCGCAGATATTACAGGAAAAGTAATTGCCCTTGGGGACAGGGACTGTTCAGTACAAAGAAAGAATCAGAAACTCATTGAGGAGTGCCCTGCGCCGGTTCTTCCCGAGGATATGCGAATAAGAATGTATGACGCCGCCAAACGGCTGTCAAAGGCTGTGGGATATGTAACTGTGGGGACAATTGAGTTTCTGGTCCACGGGGACGAGTTTTTTTTCATGGAGATGAACACAAGGCTTCAGGTGGAGCATTCTGTGACAGAGATGGTATGCGGAATTGACATTGTTGAGTGGCAGATAAGAACTGCAGCAGGAGTGAGAATTCCCTTTGAGCAAAAAGATATTGCCCATGACAGGCATGCGATTGAATGCCGGATCTGTGCGGAAAATGCCAAAGACTTTTCTCCTTCTACAGGAAAAGTGGAGCTTTTGCATATTCCCGGAGGTGTGGATGTGAGATTTGATTCTGCCCTTTACCAGAACTATGAGGTTACGCCTTTTTATGACTCCATGCTGGGAAAGTTGATTGTGTGCGCGGATACAAGAGATGGGGCCATTAGAAAGATGAAGAGCGCACTTTCCGAGTTTGTGCTGGTAGGAATAGATAACAACCGTGATATACATATGAAGTTCATGGATGATGTGAAATTCATAGTGGGAAATTATACTACTGGCCTTTGTCAGAAGGTATTGAAGTGATGGAATTAAGAGATTTATTCATAAAAGCCAACAATGAGCTTGAAAACAGTGAAAAGAAAATACGTAGCAGAAAGGTCGTCTGCAAGAAATGTCAGAAGTCAATTTCTGTCAGTAAAATCAGGAAAAACTCCTTCGTGTGTCCGGAATGCGGACATTATTTTCAGGTAAGGGCAAGGCGGAGGATACTGATGCTCTCTGACAGAAGAAGCTTTGTGGAGATTGATGCGGACATGACTTCCAGGAACATTCTCTCTTTTCCGGGATATGAGGAGAAGCTTGACGCAGCCAGGGAGAGGAGCCGTGAAAATGAAGGCGTAATCTGCGGAGAGACCACAATTGAAGGACACAGGACCTGCATTTTTGCCATGGATGCCTATTTTATGATGGGTTCCATGGGAGCGGTTGTGGGAGAAAAGATAACAAGGCTGTTCGAATATGCCACCGAAAGAAACCTCCCTGTAGTGGGAATTACGGTGTCAGGCGGAGCCAGGATGCAGGAGGGGATGATTTCCCTGATGCAGATGTCCAAAACCGCTGCCGCAGTGAAAAGACATGGAAAAAAAGGAAATCTTTACATAACACTTTTGACAAATCCCACCACCGGAGGTGTGGACGCCAGCTTTGCCATGCTGGGGGATATTACGCTGGCGGAACCGGGAGCAAGGGTTGGATTTGCCGGACCACGTGTTATTGAAAAAACACTTAACCAAAAGCTCCCTGAAGGCTTTCAGAGAGCAGAGAGTGTTATGGAGTGCGGCTTTATCGATGAAATAGTTCCAAGAAGCGAGCAAAAAGCCTACATCGGCAGATTGCTTGCATTTCACGAGGTATGAGATGAATGCGTATGAAGTTGTAAAGGGTGCCAGATCGGATACATGCCTTACGGCATCAGACTACATTAACAGTATTGTTAAAAACTTTACCCAGCTGCATGGGGACAGGCTCTGCGGTGATGATAAGGCAATAATTGCAGGAATCGGGATTGTGGGTAACATGCCGGTTACAGTTATAGGTGTAGAAAAAGGGAAGACGATTGAAGAAAGAATCTACCACAATTTTGGCAGCTCCGGGCCGGAGGGTTACAGAAAGGCCTTAAGACTCATGAAACAGGCAGAAAAATTTCACAGGCCCGTGCTGTGTTTTGTAGATACGGCCGGTGCATATTGTGGAATTGAAGCCGAGGAGCATGGGCAGGGTAGAGCTATAGCCGATAATTTGTGCGAAATGTCTGATCTTGGGACACCTGTTTTATCCATAGTTATAGGTGAAGGCGGAAGTGGAGGAGCACTGGCTCTTGCTCATGCTGACAGGATATGGATGTTTGAGGATGCCTATTTTAGCGTGGTTTCACCGGAAAACTGTGCCAATATCCTCTGGAAGGATACAGCAAAGGCTGATGAGGCGGCAAATGCGCTGGGGCTTACAGCAAATAAGCTGTATGAACTGGGGCTTATTGACAGGATTTGTCCAAGGGAAGAAATGGGAAAGCTGGAGGCTGCCATTGGGGCTGAACTTGAGCTTCTTATGGAAAAAGATACCGAGACTTTGTTGGAAGAGCGGTACCTGAAATTCAGAAAAGTGGGATATTAAGAGATGTCTGAAATATATGAGGATTATTACAAAGAAATACCTGATACCAAAGGGAAGATAGAGGAAATCGCGTTTAATTACGGTGATAATTTTAATTTTGCAATAGATGTCATGGACAGGTTTGCAAAAGAAATGCCTGATGAAAGAGCTTTGGTGCACAGAACTGCTGATGGCGCTGAGACGGTTTTTTCCTTTGGGGATATAAAAAGGCTTACGGATAAGGCGGCAAATATGTTTGCAGGCCTTGGAATCGGAAGAAAGGATTCTGTAATGCTTCTTTTGAAGCGCAGATATGAGTTCTGGATAAGTATTCTTGCACTTCACAAGCTTGGTGCAGTAGCGGTTCCCACTTCTCATATGGTGTCGGCAGAGGACATTGGTGAAAGGGCTGAGCTTGCGGGGATAAAGGCAATTGTGTGCGTGAACTCCGATATTATCTGTGAAAAGGTTGAGGAAGCCATAGACCGTAAGAATATTATCCAGCTGGTGGTGGGAGAGCCATACAAGGATAAACTGTCTTTTGATGCACTGATGGAAAAGGCAAGCGATAACTTCGAGGGGGTAAAGACAAATGTTCATGATGACATGCTCTATTACTTTACCTCCGGTACAAATGGCGCGCCAAAGGCAGTTATTCATGACTTTTCCTATCCGATTGCGCATATTTACACGGCTAAGAACTGGCACGGAATAAAAAAAGGCGGATTGCACCTGACTGTGGCGGATTCAGGTTGGGCAAAGTCTTCTTGGGGCAAGCTCTATGGGCAATGGTTCATGGGGGCAGCGGTGATGGTATATGATTATGAGCAGTTCTATGCTGCGGATATGCTAAGGCTCCTGGAAGAAGAGAAGATAAATACCTTCTGTGCGCCTCCCACTATATACAAATATCTGGTAAAAGAGGATCTTTCCAAGTATAAATTAAATAACTTGCGTTATGCTACAACCGCCGGTGAACCTATGCCGGTGGAGGTGTCTGATAAATTTGAGAAGATGACGGGAATTGAAGTCAGAGAGGGATTTGGGCAGACGGAGACAGCTCTTTTAATCTGTACTACTGTTAAAGATAAGCAGGTTAGAGGATCCATCGGATTCGCGTCCCCACAATACAACATTAGTCTGGTGGATGAGAATAATAATCCCGTTCCTGACGGAGTAGAGGGTGAGATTGTGATTGTTCCGGAGGACGGATCAATTCCTATCGGCGTTTTCAGGGGGTATCTTGGGGACGAAGAGAGGTACAAAGAGGTTTGGAACGGAGGACTGTATCACACCAAGGATAAGGCTATCAGGGACGAAAAAGGGAATTATATCTTTGTGGGAAGAAATGATGATGTGATAAAGTCAAGCGGTTACAGGATTGGTCCCTCCGAGGTTGAGGATGTTCTTATGCGTCATCCTGCGGTTTTTGAGTGCGCTGTCACGGGATTTCCTTCAGCAAACAGAGGAATGGTTGTAAAAGCAAGTGTTATTTTAAATAAAGGATATGATGCATGCAACAAACTGGCCTCGGAAATTCAGAACTATGTTAAGAGCCGTGTCGCAATCTACAAATATCCAAGAATCATAAAGTTTGTGGATGAGCTTCCCAGAACATCAACCGGCAAGATAAGCCGGGCTCAGATACGAATGGAAGACTACAGGAAAAACGCATAATTTTTAGGCTTTTTTAAGAATTGCAAAATTGTTAGTGGCCTAAAAAAGATATAAAATTATACCATGAGACGTTTATCGCGATGGTTGTTTGTAACTCTATTATTGGCATTTTTGCTTCTAAGTACTCTTGCCATGCGTGCCATGGCAGGGGACGGCTTAGAGCGCCAATTTAGAGTTCTTTTTATTTCTTCTTACGGTTATTCCAATTATTCTGTATCCGATGAACTTTCAGGGTTTGAAGCGGGCATAGGTGATTTCAACGTGGATATCAGCTATGAGTTCATGGATGCCGGGCGCTTCTTTAATTCCACCGATACAGCCAATTTTAACAGTTATCTGCGATATAAGATTTATACTTCCAAGTCCTATGATATTGTTGTGGTTGCGGATGATCCGGCCCTTAGGTATGCGATAAACAACAGAAGCAAGCTGTTTCCAGATATTCCCATGGTGTTTATGGGTATAAATAATAAGACGGAAGCTGTCACAGCTTCTGCCATGAAGAATGCAACGGGTATTGCCGAAAGCCCTGATTTTGAGGGGAACTACGAACTTATTAAAAAGCTTTTCCCCAACAGGCAGAATCTGGTGGTTGTTGTGGATGCTTCTGTAACCGGACAGGGCGATTACGTGGAATTCATGAAATTCAAGGAAAATCACAGTGAGCTGTCCAGTACTGTCATTAATACTTCGTACTATACTGCAAAAGGCCTTAAAGAGGTCCTCGGATCCCTTGGAAATAACGATGTGATTCTTTTTTTGGATTTTAGTGCAGACGGGGAAAACAATGCCTATTCTCTGCAAAATGCGTCCTCTTTTCTTTCGGAGTACGCATCGGAGGTGCCTATTTTCAGGGTTACTTCAGCCGATGTGGGATATGGAGTGCTTGGAGGGATTTCTTACTCATATTATGATGCCGGCCTAATGGCGGGGAAAATGGTCAGAAGGATACTTGGAGGCGAGAGCGCCGATGACATGTCTTTGGTTCTTGATGCGGTAACCTGTCCATATTTTGAGCAGATGAGTATGGATAAATTCGGAATAACCTATTTGGATCTTCCGGAAGGGGCGGAAATCTTTAACGAGCACAACAATTTTGCCAAATTTTACAGAGAAAACACGGCAATCGCCAATCTTACCATAGTAGTGGTATTGCTGATGATTTTTATCATCGTCATGCTGAATATTTCGAATATTCACAGGAAAAGACTGATCCGAACGGATTTTTTGACGGGGCTCATCAACAGGATGGGCATGATGGAGCTTCTGAGGCAGGCAAAGGAGAGCGATACGGCATTTGGCTTTATCATGCTGGATGTGGATCATTTTAAGAATATAAACGATACCTATGGCCATCAGGTGGGGGATGAGATAATAACAGGTGTTGCTGACAGATTGAAGAATATGGAAAATAAGAATCTTAAATTTGGACGTCTTGGCGGCGATGAGTTCTGTGGCATTCTGTATGTCCCTACCAGGGAAGCCAGCTTGGAGCGCTGTAAAATGATAGCTGAGGAGATGCGCGAAAAATTTAATACGTCCTCCGGAGAAATGGGTATTACGGTAAGTGTTGGGTGTGCCATGTTTCCGTCGGATTCGGGGGATTTGGACAAGGTTATGGAGTATGCGGACAAGGCCTTGTATGAGACGAAGGAGAGAGGAAGGGATGGATATACCTTATTTGGCGGAATAGATCATGCCGGCTGAGTTTCTCCTGTAATATCCTGTAGTAAACAGTTTTTCTTCCAGATTTGCCGCAGTAACGGTGACTGGTTTTAAAAGATATGACGGAACTATTTTGGCACCGTTGTCATAGTCTGTAGTGTTGAAGGAACAGTCAAAACTCCAGTTTGCCTTGGTGATAAGTGATTCATCGGGAGTCTCTCCGGTAAGCAGGGCTTTTCCCAGGACAACAGCAACGATAGTCTCCTGATTGAGCGCTTTGAAAACAGTCATACTCTGGGTGCCATTAATTATATTGTATATGTTGGCAATATCACCGTCCTGGCCGGTGATAACCACGCTGTTTTCTGATCCGTAATCGGATTCAATGGCTCTGGTTGCACCAAGGGCAGTTGAGTCATTTGCGCATAATACGGCATCCAGGCGGGTATCGTCCGGGTAATAGGATGTTAATATGATCTGAAGGCGCTGCTGTGCCAGTTCTGTAGACCACTGTGCTGTGGATGTCACATAAAAATCTGTCTGGCCGGAAAGTACATTGATTGAGCCTTTATCAATATAAGGCTTGAGGGAGTCCATGGCTCCTGCATAAAAATATCTGGCGTTATTGTCTACGGGGTCTCCCGATATGAGTTCGATATTCTTTGGGGTATCCGTGAAATTGAGCCCCAGTCTGGCTATGATATAGACAGCCTGGAGTTGACCCACAAGATAATTGTCGAAAGAAACATAATAATCCACTACATCGGAATTCATGATAAGTCTGTCGTAGGCAAGTACCTTGACATTAGCTGCCTTTGCTTCATCAAGAACAGGGCCTAAAGCGGCACCGTCCACTGCAGCAATAACAAGAAGATCCGCGTCTTTTTCAATCATGTCCCGGAGTCCTTCTATCTGAACATCGATCAGGTTATTAGAATAATGTAGAATGACTTCACAGCCGATTCTTTCAAACTCATCCTTTAAGTACGCTCCATCACGATTCCAGCGCTCTAAAAACTTATCGGGCATGGAAATTCCCACCACGAACCGACCGTCATCCGAGTGGGTATCAACTATCTCCTCTTTGGCGGTTTCGGTAGCCGGAGCTACTTTAGATGTAGTATTTTTACCACAGCCGGTCAGGATAATGGCTGCAGCAAAGGTTGCAAGAAGCAGAATTGAAAGCAGCTTTTTCATGTTACTCCCGTTCTGGTGCGCGTTGACTGAAATTGACCTTTTTGCTGATATCTTGGATAATTCATGGGAGATATCACACATTTTAACTCTATTTTATTATCACTCAATCAATTTTTCATTCCAATAAAAATAGTATTAACAAATAACGAAAATAAAATTAAGCAAAAGATAAAAAATTCTTTTTCATTTTGAAAAAAAAAGTTATAATATGGATTAGCATGTTTTTTAGTATAGGGAGAAGTGTTGTATGAATTGCGTAAAGAAATTGATAAATGGAGTTGTTAAGAGTCCAACGAGCAAGCGCACGCTGGCGTGGATTGTTGCGGTCACTTTGGCCTTCGGCGGATTGACAAGCACTTCATTTGCTGAGAATAATGATCCGGAAGATACAGAAGTTATAGAGATATCTGCGGAAAACGATGAAGAAGGCACAGCTGAGGATCCGGTTGGTGATGCAGGGTCACAGGAGAGTTCTTCGGATGAAGGTGATGCCGAAGATGCGGATGAGGTTACTGATGCAGCAGGTGAAGGCAGCGAAGAGATCATAATAATAGATGATGAAGAGGATGAAGTTGCTTCATACGGATTCCTGGGAGATGTCGAGGAAGAGGAAGAATCCGCATCCTATGCTTCATCAGGCGCTTCCAATGAGGATCCTGTTCCCAGCGAAACAGATATTGAATATACAGGTTTAAATGTTGGAGACATAAAGGCGGTCAAGGAACTTTTCGGAGCCGAATATGTATGGCCTGAGGGTGTCATAGTAAGAAGTGCGGAAAGTGATGACACTGATTCCTATATTGTTGCCGAGTATGTAGTAGATGAGAACGGCAGTCTCGTTCTTGAGGAAGGCGAACCCAAGACAAAGACTCCGGGCTCAGAGGAAAAGACAGACTGGTTTATCAAGGCTCTTAAGGCGTTCTCCGATAAAAAGACCGTTACAGTCAAGATTGGTACAGCAGCTGCTGAAGAGGCTTCACTTACTACCGTAAAAATTGGCATCACAGTAAAGAATCAGACCAATGCCACAATTATGACGACCTTTAAGTTTAAAAACTCAGTTCAGACTTTGACTGTTTCCGATGTAAGAGTCACAGTTGACGGAGCACCCATTGATAGTGCTAATTATGAGCTGACAGGTAGCACCTCTCAGAAGGACAGTGGTGATTATAAGGTAAAGGTGCACTTTAAAGGAGACTATGAAGGACTTGACGATATCGAGCTTACCTGGACCATTGAGCCCATGGGACTTGATGTTGAACTTGCCAAGAACAGAATCATTTCTTCCAATTACAGCAAGACAAGAACAGCAAAAGCTTATGCGGCATCTGTATACAGCCAGATCAAAGCAAGCCTTGTAACAGTTAAGGATGAAGATGGCAAGACAGTAGCTCTTTCTTCACTTTCAGGCTTTGCACTCAGAATTGCCGATACTACAGGAACTCCTCTTGAGGATGAGGCAGGTCTTCCTGTGGGTGAATACGGACTTGTAGTAGATGAAAGAACACTGGATTCGAATTATAAGATAAATAATGTAGTTTCCGGAAAGGTTATGATAAAGGGAACAGGTTCCGGAACAGTAACCCTTAACGGAACATCATTTACTACCGGATCTACCGTAAAAGCTACTCTTAGCAGTTCACAGTACACAATGGCTTCCTGGGTACTTACCGTTGGTTTGGAGTTAGACAGCTCAACGGAAGTGGAGGAATCTGAGGAGGACATCGAATTAAGTGAAGGAATCACCTTAAAGGATCTTGAGCAAAATGATACCGCTGAGTACTATTTCCTCACTGTAACCTTCAAGGAGGTAAAGGAATCCCTTGATCCCGACGCTTACGATGAGAGCATCGATGTTACCAAACAGTTCAGAGTTGTCAAGGAAGCGGGAAAGGCTTCCGTTGATCTTAAGAGTTCTTATACATACGGAGATTCCATCAAGGCTACTTTGAAGAGTTCAGATTATTCAAAGGCAGTATGGACAGTATCTGTAGGACAGACGGAGGATGATGCCACAGAGGAAAAGAGCATTACAGCTTCCATCAGCTCAAGCGCAACCGTAACTCTTCCTACTTTAGATGCTAACAGCTCAAACGAATATTACTTCCTTACTGTAACATTTACCGATCCTAAATCAGAAGATTTTGATGACGAACTGGAAGTGGTAAAAAAATTTAAGGTTAACAAAAAATCCATTTCAGAATTAACATCAGTAAGCGGAACTATCTCCAGCACCACAACGACCTGGAATTCAAACAATAACTATACAGTTACCGTAGCTTACACAACTTCTTCCATCGCACCCACTATCAAGTCACTTATTCTTGATGGAAAGACACTTAAAGTGGATGAAGACTTTACTGTAGATGGTGATACAGACAAGCATACAGGCGGAACTTCTGATACAACCTATACAATTAAGCTTACCGGAATTGACAATTATAAAGATACAAAGGAAATCAAGTGGACCATAAAGGGAAAGAGTTCTTCAACTGCTTCAACAACCCAGCTTGTTCCACAGCTTTCAAGCAGCGGTAGTGTTACAGCGGCAACTTCTTCAAGAATCAGTACCCTGATGTCAAAGTGGAAGACCAATAATCCTACAGGCAAGAAGCTGGTTTACACCTTGAAGATCAATTCCATTGACCGAACAAACATCAGTCAGGCAGCTGAAGATATCATCAGTAAGCTTAATGATTCAAGCGTTACCGTTGAGTGCTATGATATTTCTGTAAATGAAAAGATTACAGATATTTCAAGCGGTTCAACAATATCAGAGAAGGATATTACTCAGTTTGACAATGCTATAGATGTAGCCCTTACTCTTGGAAAAGCAAGTTCTACCAAGGATGTCATCGTTATCCGTGAGCATGGCGGTACAACTTCTGAAATGACCAAACTGGACAAGACTCCTACGAGTGAAGATACTGAAGGTTACTACGTAAATGGCTCAAAAGTAACTATTTATTCCCGTTACTTCTCCAATTACACACTGGTTTATACCTCCAGCAGTTCCTCATCAAGTTCATCAGGTTCCTCAAGCCGTTCAGGTTCAGGTACAGATGACAGCAGTAGCAGCGGATCCCGTGCACCAAGAACCGGAGATAATCTTCCTATAGTCTGGGTATGGGTAGTGGTTCTTTTTGCTGGTGTTGTAATTACAAGCTTTGCAACCTATGAATCTCTTAAAGCAAAGAAGATTAAGGCTCAGGTAGAGGAAACCAAAAAAAAAAGATAACAAAATTTGAGAGAGCTTTCTTTTTAGCTGCGATAGTTATCGCAACAACCATCAAATTTTGTTTCAGGAAGCTTGTAGCCAAAAGATGGTCTCTTCTCATGGGAGCAGGTAGTATTCTGATGTTGATTGCTGCCGGAGTACTTTACAGTACAGTGAATGAGTACAATAAGTCCGGTACTCTATACAGTGAGACATCCGAGGAATACGTATCTGTAAACAATGCCGCTGAAGAGTCCAAGGCTACCGTAAGTGATACAAAAGAGAACATTGAAATAGTTGAGACTGTGGAAACTCCCTATTGGTGGGAATACGCCACAGTTGATCTGGATGCATTAAACGCCAAGTATCCCGACGTTGTGGGATGGATTTTGTTTGAGAACGAGGACATAAGCTATCCGATTCTGTATTCAGGAGATAACTCCAAGTATTTGCGCACTACATATACAGGTGAAGTTGCAAAAGCAGGTTCTATCTTCCTGGATGGAGAAGCCACCCCGGATTTTTCAGATCCCCATGTGCTGATCTACGGTCATAACATGCGTGATCTGTCCATGTTTGGCAAGCTTAAGTACTATAAGACTCAGAAGGACTACTATCAGGAGCATAAGTATTTTCAGATTTTTACAGGGGACAAGGTCTATCGCTATCAGATATTTGCCTATGAGGATGTTTCCGAGAATTCTGATGTTTATTATGCTTATGGTGCAAATCCTTCAGGTCTCAAGAATGTAATTGATGAGATCACCAGCAGCTCATACTGCTCATCGGATATTACAGCCACTGAGGATGATCATATTATTACGTTATCTACCTGCACGGCAGATGATGACAAGAGACTTATAGTCAGCGCAGTGCGCCTTGATGAACATGATTATTTACAGTAAAATAATAGCCCCCAATACCGATATTGGGGGCTTTATGTGTCCTATATAATAAGCTTGAGCGAGGGCTGTGGATGGTATTCAATCGAAGGATGAACCGGACAGATTCAAAGCTTGCCGACAGGATAAGGTGGTCCTATCTGCTACTTCTTTTGCCGAATGTTATTTTTATGGTTTATGCCTTTTATAATCTTTGGACAGTAAACAACAGATACAATGAAATGTTGAACTCTGTTGTTGCGGCAAGTGAGTTCAGTCTGGATTTCAAGGAAGATTTTGATTATGAGACATATCTTTTAATAGTTGGTAATGTTGCCTGGAAAGATTCACAGCTTCCGAGGCTTTTGTCGGATGCAAACAGCGTAGTGCAGGAACTTCGGAAATATACCTATTCCCAGGACAATCTTGAGCGCCTTGACAGCGCAGAAAAATACCTTAAGAATCTTGATATCTATGTTTACCGTATAAGAGAAAATCTTCAGCATCAGAATATGTATGAGGATAATATTCTGATCTGGGAGAACGATGTTCAGATAGTAACATCTCTTTTACAGGAAACCATCAATGAATATATCTATTATGAAAATAAGCAGCTTCAGTCTGTGCAAGCCGAGAATAAAGTTTTATTCTGGCGTACTTTTATTTTATCCATTGCTATTTTTACCATTGTTTTAATATGTATTGTTGCGTTCTCTTTGTGGGGACCGGAGCTTATTACAAGGCCTATCGAGGAACAGGTCAAGGACGAGCAGAAACAACTTCGAAAAGCGGAATTTGAGCTGCTGCAGGCCCAGATTAATCCACACTTTTTGTATAATACCCTGGACGCCATAGAGTGGTCCGCGGAGGCTGGAAATAAGGATCAGGTTGTAAGCATGGTGGACTCCTTATCAAAGTTTTTCCGCTTTTCACTAAGCAAGGGACGGGAGATAGTTACTGTAAGGGATGAGCTGCAGCATGTGAAGAGTTATCTTGAGATACAGCAGATCAGATATAAGGATATTCTCACTTATGACATGAATGTGGCCAAGGATATCTACGATTACAGCATTCCTAAGATTACGATCCAGCCTATTGTGGAAAATGCTCTTTATCATGGCATCAAAAATCGCAGGGGCGGAGGAAAAATAACCATAACAGGTGCCGAGACTGAGAAGGATATTGTCATTCAGGTTAAGGACAATGGGATAGGCATGGATGTAGACCGCTTAGAAGAGGTCAGAAGGGGTCTAAACGAAGGCGGACCGGTAAAAAGCATAGTATATGGCCTTTATAACGTAAACGAGCGAATACGGCTTAATTTTGGCGAAGAATACGGTCTTAGCATAGACAGTGAATTTGGAAAGGGCACCACAGTACTTATAAGACTACCCAAAATGAACATTAATAGCCCTAACATTCTAATGGATGGAGGAATGCTATGATAAAAAAGCTTTTACATCTGCTATTTATTCCGGTAATTGCTCTTGGCTTGACGGGGTGCGGTCTTTCGGACAGCAACGCCTCAAAAACCATAAGAGTCGGTATTGTAAACAATGATCCCGCAGAATCCGGGTACCGATATGCCAATGATCAGGACCTTCAGGGTAAATTTACCCAGGAAAACGGATATGAAGCTTCTTTTGCCTACAGCTCCAATAACTCGGATCAGATAAAAGCGGCAGAGGATTTCATTCACGAGGGAGTGGATTATCTTCTTCTTTCAGCAGCGGATACCTCCGGTTGGAAAATGGTGCTAAAGGAGGCTAGAGATGCGGGAGTAAAGGTAATTCTCTTTGACAGAAGTATTGATGCGGATGAGAGTCTGTATGAGGCTTCTATAGTTTCCGACATGGAAAAAGAGGGACAGACCGCTGTGGACTGGCTTGCGGAACAGAACTTTGAAAGCTGCAATATCATCCACATTCAGGGAGTAATGGGGTCCGCGGCACAGCAGGGACGAAGCGTAGCCCTGGAAAAGAAAGCAGCCACGGAATCCGGTTGGAACATTGTAAAACAGGAAACAGCCAATTGGGGAGCTGAAGAAGCAAAGTCCATCGTGGAATCGGTAATTGCGGAAGGTACAGCTTTTAATGTGATATATGCCGAGAATGACGACATGGCAAGAGGCGCTGTGGAAGCGCTTGATGAGGCAGGAATAACTCATGGTGTAGGGAAAGAGGTGTGTATAATCGCCTTTGACTGCAATAAATGGGCCCTGGAGGAACTGGAAGCCGGGCGGTGGAACTATGACGGACAGTGTAATCCGTTTCAGGCAAGTTACATAGATGAGATAATAAAGACCATTGAAAGCGGCGGAAAACTTGCAAATAAGACCATTATCATGCAGGAGAAGGGCTTTGATGCAAGTACCATTACCAGAGAGGATATTGACCGCTTCGGAATCTGAGATTATACAAAGAAGAGTCGGGGGGACTCTGCAATATGAAGAAAATCGTCGGAATTGGGGTAATGCTGCTGCTTTTTTTGACATTTATGGTCAGCTGCGGCGGAAGTAGCGAAAAAACAGAGAAAACGGATGTTGACTTTGTTGGACAAAATTTAATAACAGTTGGTTTTTCCCAGGTCGGAGCCGAATCAGACTGGAGAAATTCCAATACCTTTTCCATGCAGAATGCTTTTACTCAGGAAGAAGGCTATAATCTCATCTACAGGAACGGTCAGCAGAAGCAGTCCAATCAGATAACTGCAATCCGTATGTTCATTCAGCAGGGGGTTGACTACATTGTTCTGGCGCCGGTTACAGAGACCGGCTGGGATTCTGTGCTGGGTGAAGCAAAGGATGCAGGCATTCCCGTTATTATCGTGGACAGGATGGTTGATGTGGAGGATGATTCCCTCTATACCTGCTGGGTGGGCTCTGATTTTGAACTGGAAGGCAGGAAAATGGCCTCCTGGATCAAGAATTACACCCAGAGCATAGGTGTTGGTTCGGATGAACTTCATATCGTTAATATTCAGGGAACCATAGGGTCCACAGCTCAGATCGGAAGAAGCAGAGGCCTTTCGGAGGCTGCAAAGGAAAACGGCTGGGATCTTATTGCCGAGGCCAGCGGTGATTTTACAGAGACCAAGGGAAGAGAAGTCATGGTGGACTTTTTAAAGCGCTATGACAATATAAATGTTGTTTACTGCGAGAATGACAATGAGGCAATCGGTGCCATAGATGCAATTGTAAGTGCAGGCCTTCATCCGGGGCCGGACATTAAAAACGGCGATATTCTGGTGGTTAGTTTTGATGGAATTAACAAGGAAGCCCTTCAATATGCCAAGGATGGTCTCATTTCCTGCATTGCGGAGTGTAACCCGATGCACGGGCCAAGGGTCAGGGATCTGATTGAAACGCTGGATGCAGGGGAGACTCCGGACGAGCTGAACTACGTGGATGAGAGACTTTTTAGTTCCATCGAGAATGTAAAAGAGATAGTGGTAAATGGTGCTTCCTATGCGGTGGAAGGCATTGGCGACAGCATTCAAGGGATTATTGTCCCCAAAACAGAAGAAGAGGAAGTTTTCGTAGAGGAAGACAAGATACTTTTGGGAGATGAGCAGTTTGATTTTTATCTGCCGCTTCTTGAAGGGAAAAGGACCGCTCTATTGACAAACCAGACCGGAATTATCGGTAATGATGTTCTGAATGAACAGCATATTCTGGACGCATTATTGGAAGCCGGAGTGGATGTTACTGCGGTTTTTGCTCCGGAACATGGATTCAGGGGCAATGAGGATGCCGGTGCGGATATAAAATCATATGTGGATGAAAAGACCGGAGTACAGGTGCGATCTCTTTACGGAGACGGGGATGAAAAAAAACCGGATGCCGATGATATGGAGGTATTTGATGTTCTGTTGGTGGATATCCAGGATGTGGGCGTAAGATACTATACCTATTACATTTCCATGTATTACATGATGGAAGCCTGCGCTAATGCCGGAAAAAAGGTAATCATTCTGGACAGGCCGAATCCCAATGGATTTTATGTGGACGGACCTATTCTGGAGGATGAATTCAAGTCGCCTGTGGGAGAGCTGCCCATTCCAATAGTTCACGGAATGACTCTCGGTGAACTTGCAAGAATGATAAATGGAGAAGGATGGCTGTCTACAGGTAAAAACAGCTGCGATCTTACGGTTATTCCCTGCCAGAATTACCATCATGAGGATATTACCAGGCTGGTGATCAACCCGTCTCCGAATTTAAAGAGTCCGGAGGCTGTACTTTTATATCCGTCTACATGCTATTTTGAGAGAACGGTAGTGACTGTCGGTCGAGGGACGAATGAGCCCTTCTGTATATACGGGAGTCCTTACTTTGAAGGAATTGAAGACTATAATTATACCTTTATTCCCGAGAGCATGGAGGGGGCTGTCAGTCCGCCCTATGAAGGGCAGCTTTGCTATGGAGTGTCTTTAAAGGAAAAGAGCATGGAGGAGTTGTCCGAAGAGCACTTGAATCCGGAGTATCTTTTGAAGGCATATAATGATTTTTGCGTAAACTACCCGGATAAATCTTTCTTTGGCAAGGCGGATAAAAAAGGTCATTACTGGGTGGATTACCTGTTTGGAACAGACAGGGTGAGAATTGCCATAGAAAGCGGCGCATCAGCAGAGGAAATAAAGGCCCTGTATGCGGAAGATGTGGCGAATTTCAAGGAAATGAGAAAGCCATACCTGCTTTATAAGGATGTGGAATAAGGGAATATAGTTACTGTTCAGACAGAAATGCGCACTCTGCTGCGCATTTCGTGAGAAAGTGAATCAGGAGTGAGCGCATTCCTTCGACGAAGTCGAATTGGAATGAATGCGTGAATTCGTTACTGGAGCGAGCTGCAAGCGAGTGAACAGTAACGGAATATAGTTTTATCATTTTTTTATATTGTTTTTATTTGAAATATTAGATAGCTTGCTGTCATAATATAAGTGTCGGAATATCTTTTAAAGGAGTGTTGACATGAAAAAGAAAATTCTTATCGCTGACGATACTGCACTTATGAGAGAGATGCTTAAGGCTGCCCTGGATCCCGAGGAGTTTCAGATTGTAGGTGAGGCTACGACCGGATTACAGGCGGTGGAGTTTTACAAGGAGAAGAAGCCGGATCTTTTGATCCTGGATATAAATATGCCCAAAATGAATGGAATTGATGCTCTTACTGAGGTCATTAAGTATGATCCGAATGCAAATGTAATCATGTGCTCAGACCAGAAATACGAGAACATGATTGTAATGGCAATCAAAAAAGGGGCAAAGGACTTTGTTATAAAGCCCTTCACCTCTTCTGATGTCAAGGTTGCGGTTAATAAGATCTTTGCCCAGGATGATTGATTTTATTTTGGGGCTCTGGTAAGTTCAGCGAGCTTTGCCTTATCAATTTTGCCTTCTGCTATGGTGTTGGCAATCCATATTTTCAACGCTTCAACAGTTAGATCAATCTGGTCTAACTGTTTTTGTATGCTGACAAAATCGGGAAGCTCATCGTCCGAGATCTCTCCATCTGCAGTGATATCAATGAGGCGATCCTTCTGCCTGTCCAGCGAATTGAGGGCAGATAAAAGGCCAAGAACAATCTCTGAGAGTGTACCCAGCCTGGGACTTACCTCAGGAACGGAAGACTGACCTATGCGGCATTCGTGAGTGCAATAATAGTTGCAAAGCTCAGGCTTTTTGTAGGCGATAGACATATCCACAACATCCTCAGGATAGATGGTGGTCTTACCTGTCTCAAGCTTCTCGATACGGCTCTCGCTGATGGTGCCTATCAGTTCGCTGGCTTGGGCCCTGGTAAGACCTGCGGCTTCGCGGCTCTCGAAATAAATATTCTTGTTTTCTTTAATGGATTTCTTCCCCATGAGTACCTCCCGAAAATAATTAGCGGTAATTATCTGAACATATAGTTATGATACATTGTTTTGGCTAAATGTGCCATAACAAAAATGTTTTGATGTTACTGTTTACAAGCTATGTAGCGAGTGAACAGTAACGTTTTGAGCCCCCGGAATATTGTTCCAGATATTCCGGGGGCTCGTGCTTGGGAAAAACTACTAGCTATTTAAGTTTCCACTGTGCGTACAGTGTAACAACGGAACCATCTTCAGTGGCCAGATTCTTTAGCTTGTTGATTGCATAGAAAGTCTGACCGGAGCCATCCGGCTCGGTGTTCCAGGATCCGAACTTGTAACCGGCAGGGGCTACAAGGCCGGATTTGTCAACGGTGTAGGCTTTATTGTAGGTTGCCGTAATATCATTTACAAAGCCGCTTCCGCCGTTGGAATCGAACCTGATAGTATAGGTTATTGCAACCCAGTGGGCGTAGAGAGAATGACCCTTAAACGCATGGAGAGTATCTCCGTTATCCACAAGAGTTCCTTCTGTCTTGGCTGTGTACCAACCGGTAAATAAATAACCGGTTCTGGTTGGTACAGGAAGATCTGAGTATACAAGTGCATTGGATACGCTGGCTACAGAACAGGTGCCGCCGTTACCAATCAGCTTGATGGTGTAGTAGGCGGGTACCCACTGAGCATAGAGAGTGATGTTATCACCATTTTCAGATCTTAAGTTTGTTACCTTATCTGACTTCACATAGGAATCGCCGCTTCCGTCGGGCTTGGTGTTCCAGGAGCCAAATTTGTATCCTGCAGGTGCTGTATATGTGCAGCCGATGACGGTATGTGTCTTATCGTAGCTTACGGTGTAAACCTTTTCGGTTCCCGTTCCGCCGTTGATATCATAGGTAATTGTGTATTTATTGGCTTTCCAGCGGGCATAAAGGGTATGATCCTTAAATGAAATCAGTTTTCTGGTGTCATAAGCCATGGTTCCACTGGTGGTTTTGTTGTACCAGGCTGTAAAGGTGTAGCCTGTCCTTGTGGGTGTAGGCAGATTCGAGTAGGTAAGAGCCATTGACATCTGCTGCTGCTCAGGCTCACCGCCGTTTCCGTCAAGGGTTATGGTGTAATATACCGGTTTCCACTGGGCGTAGAAGTCCACCTTGGCAGCTGAGGTAGTTGTAAGGTTTGATACTTCATCACCGGGGGTGTAAGTTGTTCCAGATCCGTCTTTTTCGGAGTTCCAATCCTTGAATTCATAACCTGCGGGAGGAGTGAACTTATTCTCCGAAAGAGCATAAAAACTGTCATAATATGCAATTATTCCGCTCATAGCTCCTTTTCCGCCGTTGGCTATGAATCTGATAGTATACTTAATTGCTGTCCAGTGCGCATAGAGGGTGTGATCGCTCTTGGTCAGCAGTGCTTTTGCGTCAGCGACCTTGGTCCCGCCAACGGGCGCTGAGAACCAACCGCTGAAGATGTAGCCGCCTCTTTCGGGCTTGGGAAGTCCGGTATAGGCCTTGGCGCAATAAATTTCTGAAATAACCGTTGTTCCGCCATTGGGGTCAAGAGTGATAATGTACTCGGTTGTGGCCCAGTGTGCGTACAATGTGTGGCTGCTGTAAGAGGTGAGCTTGTCGCCTGCGTTTACCTTGGATCCGGCAGTTTTATCAGTAAACCAGCCGGCAAATCTGAATCCGCTCTTTTCAGCTGTAGGAAGATCAGAGTAAACAAGGGCAAAGGATTTGCTTGTATATGAAGCTGTTCCGCCGTTCGGGTCAAAGGTAACGCTGTAGTAGACGGGCTCCCACTGAGCATAAAGTGTAAATACAGCATTATCAGAGGACAGCAGGTTCTTTACGGACGCTTTATCTGCATAACTTTCACCGCTTCCTGAGGACTGGGTGTTCCAGCCGGTAAATGCGTATCCGTTAGGAGCAGTAAAGGCATTTCCTGTGAGGTTATAAGAAGCATCATAGTCGCAGGTCATGGCTGTCATGGAACCCTGGCCGCCGTTGGCGTTAAATTCTATTGAGTACTGTACTGGTGACCACTGCGCATACAGGGTATGGTTGCTATTGGCAATAAGTGCAGTTCCGTCGGTTATCTTTGAACCGCCTGTCTTGGAAGTGAACCAACCGTTAAATCTGTAACCTGTCTTTGTTGCTACCGGGAGGTTTTTGTAAGTCCCGTGGAGATCCAGGGAACTCTGGGACACAGAACCGCCGTTGGGATCAAGAATAACAGCTGTTTTTATTTCGCTCCAGTGTGCATACAGTGTGTGATCTGAGTAGGAAACCAGTTTATCACCGTTTGAAACGACTGAGCCTCCTTCGGGAGTGGGGAACCATCCCTCGAAAGTGTAGGTATCTCTTGAAGCTGTGGGAAGTCCGGAATAAACCAGCGCATTGTAGAGCTTGCCGGTAGAGGAGCTTCCGCCCTGGGCATCAAGGGTAATGGTAAAGGTAATTGCTTTCCAGCGTGCATAAAGGATAATTGTTGAGTCATTGACGGTGGAAAGGTTACTTACGGTAGCTTTATTTGCATAGGCTGTTCCCGTTCCGTCTGTTTTGGTATTCCAGCCTTCAAATTCATAGCCTGCGGGAGCAGAAAAACTGTTGGCTGTAAGAGTATAGCCTGTGCCATAGCTGCAGCTTAGATCAGCCATGGAACCTGTTCCGCCGTTGGCATTGAACTTAATTGTGTACTTATTAGCTGACCAGCGAGCATAAAGCATATGATCCGCATCGGAAACAAGATTATTGCCGTTAGTTACTTTTGTTCCGCCTGTCTTAGCGGAATACCAGCCCTCAAAGGTGTAACCTGCGCGGACAGGTGTAGGAAGACCTGAATACCGTCCGTACAGAGAAAGAGCTGAAGAGGAGCTTGTACCGCCGTTGGCATCAAGGGTTACGATGAATTTAATCTCTGACCAGTGAGCATATAGAGTATGAGCTGCCTTTATAAGCAGTGCATCGCCGTTATTTACCTTGCTTCCGCCTGTCTGAGAAGAGTACCAGCCTTCGAAGAAATAACCGGTATAAGTCGGTGTAGGAAGACCTGAATATGAGCCTGCCAGAGACAGGGACGATACTGAGGAGGTACCGCCGTTGGCGTTTAGGGTAACCTGGTACTTTATTTCGGTCCAATGAGCATAAACGGTGTGGTTACTGTAGGAGGTGAGTGTATCTCCCGAATTGACCTTTGTGCCACCCGTAGCTGCTGTGAACCATCCGTCAAAGGTATAGCCACTTCTGTCAGGTGTGGGGAGTGAAGGATATACCAGGGCAGAACTTAAGCTTGAAACCGTGGTTATTCCTCCGTTTGGATTAAAGGTAATAGTGTATTTGACTGCTTCCCACTGAGCGTAAAGGTTAACTACAGAGCCGTTGCTTGTGGATAAATTTTTTACAGAAGCTGAATCAGTATAGCTTGCTCCTGTGCCGTCTGCCTTGGTGTTCCACTTTACGAACTTATAGCCTGCAGCAGGGGTAAAGCTGTTGGCAGTAAGTGTATAGGATGAGTCATAACTGCAGGTCATTGAAGCCATGGAGCCGGAGCCGCCATTGGCATTGAATTTGATGGTGTATGTGTTTGCGGTCCACTGGGCATAAAGGGTGTGATCCGCATTTTTAACAAGTGAATTACCGTTAACTACCTTGGTTCCGCCGGTTTTGGCAGTAAACCATCCGTTAAAGGTATAACCTGTTCTGCTTAAGGTAGGTAGTCCTGAGTAGGTTCCGTACAGGGACAGGTTAGATACTGAGGAAGTACCGCCGTTGGCATCAAGGGTTACGTTGTAGGTAATTGCTGTCCATTGAGCATAAAGGGTATGTGCTGTATCGGAAATAAGTGCATTTCCGTTGGTAACCTGAGTTCCGTCAACCTTGTCAGAGAACCAACCGTCAAAGGTATAGCCTTCTCTTGACAGGGTTGGAAGACCTGAATAAGTGCCAACAAGAGATAGTGTGGTTACGGAAGAAGTACCGCCGTTGGCATCAAGGCTTACAGTAATTGGTGCAGAAGATGGCTCAGGTACATCATAATAGTCATCGGTAAATGCTTTAAGTCTGATATTACCTGCGCCGGAAGTTGATATATCTACCCAGTTCTTTCCGTTGTAATAAAAGCTCTGGCCTGTTGAGCTGGATGCAACGGACTTGTACCAGTTGGAGGAACTTCCGTTTCTTTCTATTTCCAGTGTGATTTTTGATGAGTTGGTTGTTGAAATAATC
>JAEEGL013907963.1_pt1 | contig 32114 bp, 30 predicted proteins | sample 9134231 | NCBI WGS metagenome assembly JAEEGL01 (sample SAMN16246548, study PRJNA631951) | gut metagenome | biome: gut microbiome; feature: rumen; material: fiber-attached | host: Bos | place: Iran: Karaj | collected 2018-10 | reverse complement strand
GTTGTCATCACGTTCCTTGTGGCAATGATAAAAAGACTGAACAAGAGCCTCGGAAAGCGTTATAAGAGCGCGGCCGATAAAAAGAAGAAGAACATAAACCGCGAGTCCATAAGCAAATTCTGCGACGATCATCCGGGCTTCGACTGGCTTTACAGGATGATCAATTCCCTCGAGATATCGGATCTGTTCATCATGACCTTAGGCCTTTGCGCGATCGGTCTTATCCTGATGCCCGAGCTTGTGTATGTCAAGGATATCTATTCCGGTTCGTACAAGCGCGCAAATACCATGTTCAAGCTCACATACCAGGCATTCATCATGTTCGGCATGTGCATGCCTTACATAATCGCAAGGTTCTTAAGGTTTGCCGACCACAAGCGCCAGATAGTATTTGGCGGGATAACACTGTTCCTGCTCATAACCACCTTCGGTTACTACTTTGACGCTACGGAGAGCTGGTTTGGCAAGTATAACGATCACAACAACTACAAGGGTCTTGACTGCACGGCATTCGTTAAAGATTATTACCCCGAAGATGAACGCGCGACGGAATGGATCAACACAAATATTGAGGGGCCCGTACATATCCTTGAGGGAGTCGGCTACAGTTATACATATTACGGCCGTATCGCCGTCCTTACCGGAAGCACCACGCCTATCGGCTGGGAGACACATGAATGGCTCTGGAGATCCTCCGCGAACTTCGCAAAGCCGGAGATCATCACCGAAAGACAGAAGGATGTAAAGGCCATTTATACCTCGGAGTCTAAGGAAGAGGTAGAAGAGCTTATCGCAAAGTACGATCTTGATTATATAATCGTCGGTCTTGCCGAGCGTTATGACGGAATGAGGAAGGGCGAAGCCAACGAAGAAGGATTTGTCCGCAATTCCGCCGACAACTACTGGTATAAGACACAGGAAGTAAACGACGATCTGTTAAGGAGCCTCGGCGAGATCGTATATCAGGATAAAGATGAGAACGGCAGCGTGTTCCGTCCGGACGGTACATACATGACGTATATCGTGAAAGTAAAAAAGTAACGGTCGGATATGGCAGATAATACAGGGAAAAACCGAAAGAGAGCTGTTGTCGGCATCATCGCCCATGTTGATGCCGGCAAAACAACGCTCACGGAGGGAATACTCTACGCCTCAAAGACCATCCGCTCTATGGGGCGCGTGGACCATAAGGACACCTTTCTCGATAATTTTCCGCTTGAACGCGAAAGAGGGATCACCATCTTTTCAAAACAGGCATTGTTTACCGCCGGAAACATCGATTTTACGCTTATAGACACTCCGGGACACGCGGATTTCGCGCCGGAGACCGAAAGATGCTTAAAGGCGCTTGACGGCTGCATCCTTGTCATAAGCGGCACCGAAGGGATACAGGCACATACAAGGACACTCTGGAAGCTTATAGACCGTTATAAGCTTCCGTGCTTTGTTTTTGTAAATAAAACCGACAGGATGACGATTTCAAGGGAGGAGACCGTTCTGCAGCTTAAGGACGGGATCAGCCGCGGATGTACGGATTTTTCGGCTTATGACGGGACCTTTTATGAGTCTGTGGCGGAAAACGACGAGTACCTTACCGAAAGATACCTCGAGGGGAAAAAGATAACCGACGAAGAGATATCGGAATTGATCGGTCAAAGAAAGATCACTCCGGTATTCTTTGGCTCGGCGCTTAAAAACACGGGCGTTGAGGAGCTCTTGACGGGCCTTGGCAGATTCTTCCCCGTCCCTGCCGGCAAACGCGGATTTGGGGCTTTTATCTACAAGATACGCTATGACGAAAAGGGCGAACGCCTGTCCTTTGCAAAGATAACGGGAGGAACCCTTAAAGTAAGGGATACCGTAACACACAGGGACCCTGATCTTGAACCCGAAAAGATAAGCCTCATAAGGCTTTATAACGGTGTTAAGTTTGAAACGCTGCAGGAAGCAACAACAGGTATGACGGTTGCCCTTACGGGCTTAAAGAACACCTTTGCGGGAGAAGTCCTCGGATGCGAGGAAGAGGGGCCAAAGCCCATGCTCGTGCCGGTACTTTCAAGGAAGCTGGTGCTTCCCGAAGGGACCGATATCGTGACGGTTCTGCCCGCTCTTAAGACGCTTGAGGAGGAAAATCCGGAGATATCACTTATCTGGAACGAAAGGCTTAAAGAGATAAGCTTCGGCACAATGGGCGATATCCAGGACGAGATACTGAAAAGCCTGATAGAAGAGAAGCTCGGGATGCAGGTATCCTTTGACGAAGGCAGTGTTCTATACAAAGAGACCATTATGTCTCCTGTTGAAGGGATTGGCCATTTCGAACCGTTAAGGCATTACGCCGAGGTGCATCTGCTGCTCGTGCCCGGACCGCGCGGCAGCGGGATAACGTGCGAAAGCGCACTGAGCGAAGATATTCTGGACCGTAACTGGCAGCGCCTCATCATGACGCATATAGGCGAAAAGACCCATAAAGGCGTGCTCACAGGGGCTCCCCTTACAGACGTGAACATTAAGCTTGTTGGCGGCAGGGCCCATAAAAAACATACTGTCGGCGGTGATTTCAGGCAGGCTGTTTACAGGGCGGTCCGCCAGGGACTGATGCAGGCTGAATCCGTATTGCTTGAGCCTTTTTACGATTTCAGGATAGAGATACCGCAGGAATATACGGGACGTGCCATGACGGACATCGAGCGGATGTCCGGCAAGTGCGGCGAGCCGATGATCGAAAACGGACGGGCATTACTTACGGGAAGCGGCCCCGTATCGACCTTCAGGAGCTATGCTTCGGAGGTGACGGCTTATTCGAGAGGGCTAGGGACCGTAGCTTTTTCCTTCGGAGGATACGATATCTGCCATAACGGCGCGGAAATAAAGGCAAGATCGGGCTATAACCCGGACAGCGACATCCATAACCCTTCGTCCTCGGTATTCTGTGCCGGCGGCGCAGGCTTTACGGTGGAATGGGACAGAGTGCGCGAATATATGCATGAAGCGGGACTTGACACGGACGATACCGACGAGCTTCCCTCAAAGGCGCTTTCACGCAGGGTTTCCGATGAAGCGGCCCTTGGGACGGAAGAGATCGACGAGATAATAGCCCGTGCCTCCTCTTCAAACAGAAAACAGGAGTCAAACGCAAGGCGCAGGCGCGCAAGGGAAATGCTTGAAAAGAAAAGGACTTCCGCATCCGCTGCAAAGCCCGCAAAGAAGCAGTATATGCTTATTGACGGCTATAATGTGCTCTTCTCGGACGATACGCTTACGGAGCTTGCAAAGACCGATCTTTCGGCAGCGCGCAACAAGCTGCTTGAAAGGATATCGAATTATGCGGGAACGGCAGGGTTCCCTGTTGCTGTCGTGTTTGACGCCTACCGCGTGGAAAACCATCCGGCAGAGACCGTTAAGATGAACAACACGGACATAGTCTTTACAAAGACTGCTGAAACGGCAGACCGCTATATAGAGAGGTTTGCGCATCTTAAGGCATCGGAATTCGATATATGCGTTGTGACATCGGACCTTACGGAACAGGTCATAATCATGGGAGCGGGCTGCAGACGCATGTTCTCTGAGGAGTTCTTTGAGGAAATGCAGATGAGGGAGCAGCTTTTAAGAGAAAAATACGGCGTAAAGTAAGAGGAACCGGGAACCGCTTCTGCGGATCTTTCGTGTGCTGCCTTACAGAATACGCCTTGCATGGAGGATAGAATGAGATACGAACATTTTGAGATCGGGCTTAACCTGAAAGACGGCACGGATCCTGCGTTTAAGCCTTCCGTGAATTATTATGTGCTCGACACCACGGATGAGATGACATCCATAAAAGCACGTCCGCTGGTTATCGTCTGTCCCGGCGGAGCCTACGCATATAAGTCGCAAAGGGAAGCGGAGCCTGTTGCGATGCAGTTCCTTGCAGCGGGGTTCCACGCCGCCGTGCTTGATTACAGCGTCGCCCCTGCAATGTGGCCCGCATCCGCGAGAGAACTGGCCCATGCCGTTGTTATCGCAAGGGAACACGCAAGAGAGTGGAATGTCCTTGAGAACGGCATATTTGTCTGCGGTTTCTCCGCAGGCGGACATCTTGCCTGCTCGCTTGCAACTATGTGGGACGATCCCGCTTTTTATGAGGAATTTGCCGCTTATAACAGCACAATGGGACTTGGCCCGAATGCGGCTCCCTGGAAGCCGGACGGTGCGGTGCTCGGGTATCCTGTGGTCACTACTCTCGAGTTTACGCATGAGGGTTCAAGAGACAATGTTTGCGGGAAGGATGCTTCAAAGGAGCGCATCGGATCCCTTGCGCTTGAAAGGCGCGTGACTGCAAATACGGTTCCGGCCTTCCTTTTCCATACCTTTGAAGACGGTGCGGTTCCTGCGGAAAACTCGATCAATTATGTTCTCGCACTCAGAAAACACAATATTCCCTGTGAATTCCACCTCTTTGAAAAGGGCGGACACGGGCTTTCGCTCTGCAATGAACTGACATCCGTCTACGACGGGCAGATCGTGCCCGAAGACAGCGTGTGGATCGATCTTGCGGTCACATGGGTAAAGGGACGCATAAAACAGGCTTAAGGATATCCTTTGCATATAAAACAATATAACTGATCGGAGAGATAAAAATGCTTCTTACAGCTAATTCAGCAACACCAACAGCCATCGAATTGATCGAAGCGGAGAGCGGAACGGTGTCGATTGCCCTTATCGCGGGCGCGGTATTTGCTTTCGTCATTGTGATCGGGATACTTCTCGCATCTGTCATTGTTTCGTATAAATGGCGCGGCAACGCGGGCGGAGCCATGATGGCCTTTATCATGGGCTTTGTGGGCGCAGTACTTACGCCTTCCGCAGCAAACATCATCTGCGCACTTACGGGGATCAGCGCGCTGACGGGGACAGACCGTTTTATGACGCTGCTTCTCGGTTTCCTTCTGATGGCGCTTGTGACGGCGGGAGTTGATCTCGGCGTAAGGTTCTATATCCTGTTCTACATGAACAAGACAGGGCTCGGACTGCACAAGGGACTGTCCATTGCGGGCGGCTATGCCATGGGAAGCGTGTTCAGATATCTTACGCTGCTGTTCACTCATATCATTTCGCTTATCGAGATCAATAAGGGAACATTCCTTACCGAAGAATTAAAAGAGCATCCCGAGGTTTACAACAGCCGTGCGAGTTTCCAGAACAACGCCATAGTTGCGCCGGATACCACATATTTCAACTTTGGTCTGCAGTTCATAGCTGTAGCACTGCTCTACGTACTGCTCACGATGTACATGATAAGATGCTGGCTTGAGGAAAACAGGAAGCAGAGCGCCATTATCGCGTGCGCCGGCATGTTTGCCTTTGAAGCGGCAAGGGGAACGCTCGGTGCTGTGCTTACGGCAAAGTTTGTCAATGAAACACAGGAACTGCTGATCCTTTCGGTATTCTATGTGATCTCGATAGCGGTCATGGGGTGGCTGCTTTACAAGGTCTTAAAGGATTATCCGCAGGGGCGCGAGAAGTTCATCAAGTCCATGAGCCAGCGTGCAGCCGAGACGGCAAACAGACAGCGCCGTTCGACCTGGAACCAGATAAATGAATATAACGCAAAGGTTGACAGCGAGGAAAACGCAGATCCGGACGCAGACGACAGCGAAGGCGAGATCTTAAACTTTTCAGAGGATGCCGGATCCGGAACGGGAGACGAGACCCAAGTTTCCGGGGATTTGGAAGAAGAAGGGGCCGTTGATGACGATCAGTCGCAGGAAGGTTCCGTCTGATTAAAGTTTTTGACAAAAAAGCCGATAAACAGGAAAAGAGTATTTTTGTGCGTTACAGGGATGTAAGCACACTCAGAGCACATGTTGACACATCATCTTGGCAAAGGAGTGCCTATGAAGACGAATGTTTACCGGTCGGAAAAAAAGAATAACAGATCATTGATATGGGCGGCAGGGCTTGTTTTTCTGCTGCTCATTTTATTGGCTCCAAAACGCGTATTTGCCGCAGTTTCGGAGGAAGATGTCATATTTGACTTCGAACAGGAGTATGTCTATGTCCGTGAGCCCGGGGAGGGTTCCCTGTGCTACTGCATAATACAAAAGGGAAAACCGACAGATAACCTGAAAATGGTGCCTGTAAGCAAAAGGGCCGTTGTGTGGCGCAATCTGGAGGGAGAAGAGCGTAATTATTATGTTATCGATATCTCGTCGATCAGTACCTCCAAGCCGATGGTCCTCTGCCTTAAAGTACATGCAGATGATACCGAGGTCTGCACGGTGGATATTCCGGCGCAGAAAAAACTTGAAGTAAAATTTATCGGAAAAGACGACGAAAAAGGCACGCTCGCCGCGATGTATGCCGATATTCCGGGCGTTAACGGCGAAACGGGATATCTTGCCTTTAAGGTCGACGGCAAAGAATTGACCGATGTCTCAAAAATACTCTGGAAAGCCGGAGCAGGTGCGAACTTTAAGAAAATAGGGAAGCTTGATCTCGAATTCTACAGATATGCCGGCGCAACGCTCTATTTTACGTATTCTGACGGTGAAAGCCCTTTAAGCAAGATCGTAAAGGTAAAGGTAAAGAAACAGGCAAATGCCCCGAATGTGAAGGTTGACGGTGCAAAGAGCACCATCGCGATCAAAAAGGGCATGGAATACCGTGTGACAACGGAAGGTGAGACAGGTGCATGGCAGACACCTGCGGAAGGCAAGGCTTTTGTCCCGATAAGCGGGATCAAAGGGCTTAAGGGTGACGGTCTGTTTACCCCTTATGAGGATGCCGTGATAGAGGTACGTACTGCGGCTACCGAAAAGTCCCAGAGCTCAAAGAGTACATTTGTTTATCTTGATAAGACGGAGCTGCCTGTCTTTGGTGAAGGCGGTATAGAAGTTAAGTTCTTAAAAGGCGGCGATGACACCGGCGGTCTTTTGATCAAAAACAATTGGTATGTTGATTATGAAGTTGCCATCGTAGAAAAATATTCGTGGGAAAGCGAAGGGATAAAGGATCTCATCCTTAAGATCGACGATACCGCGAAAAAAGGCACCGACGGATACGTCAGCTGGAAGAAGGTTGGTGAAAAAAAGACCGTTAAGGTCGCCTATAAAGAGTATAAGGACTATAAAGAGGGAGAAGGCTACATAATCCTTGTCCGTTTGGCATCCGTCAAGGAAAACAACAAAACGCCGGAGCGCGAGTTCCGCATAAAAGGAGCCGTAAGACCGTATGGCGGAATGACGCCCGAACCTTTTGGAGACCGCAAGCCCGGCACCTACATGATCGACGGCTCCGAACAGGTGACGGTTACTTTTTCAGAAGAGCCCGGGTTTAAGCTCTTTACGGCATTCGGGAATGCGGAATTTGCTGAGAATACCGAAGGGAAGCTTGAGTTTCAGGCTTCTGTCGGAAATACCTATACGATAAAAGCATATTTCTTTGATGAGACGACAGGAGAAAAAGGCCCCGTAAAGAACTATGTCTACCGGTTCATCTCGGATGAGGAGCTTGATGAATACAAGGATAAATTCGGGTATAATTATTTCAAAAAGCTTGACGGAAAGCTTGGAAAAGGCAATAATTATACTCTGTTGTATCAGCGTCTTTACAGGGCATGCATAACTTATGAGCCAGAGGTTGACATTTCCGATCTTACGCTTGATAAAGATATCATGCTCCAGGTAGTGGCTTCGCTTGACGACGACAATCCGGAACTGCTCCAGATCGACGGAGGCTACACCTTTACCACATCATGGATAAGACTTAATCTTCGGGACAGGGAATTCTGTGAAAGGCTTCTGAATGAGTGTGAGCATTCCCTGGTCGAGTTAACCGACCGCATAGTATCAAAGTACGGAAGCGTGGAAAATGCCACAAGACTGCAGCGTGTCAAAGAGATCCATGATTACCTGATCCAGAAGAAGCAATACAAGAATTCCGATATGTCACAGACAATGGCGGGATCGCTTTCGGAAGACTATACACCTGTATGCATGAGTTATACGCTGGCGATGAAATGGTGCTGCGACAGGCTCGGAGTGCAGTGCGAGATCAGGTACGGCAACATCAAGCGTGAGCGCCATGCGTGGAATATCATCAATTACGGCGAACCTGTCGATTACAGCGATCCGGACGCCGTTTACAACACAGACGACTGGTACGAGATGGATGTTACATGGGATGACCCTGTGGGCGGCGATTCACACTATATCGGCTACAAGTACTTCAATGTGACCACTGATTTCATAGAGACCACAAGGACTATCACCACAGGCGGATATCACGACGGGCCTGTTCCAAGATGCACCGGGACAGAGTACTCCTGGGACAGGATAAAGAACGATTTTTAACGTATGACGGCCTTTTTGGGGCGGTACGGGACGGAGACGATCATGCTTGATAAAAGATTTAACCTGATCTGCGGACATTACGGTGTCGGCAAGACGAATCTGGCCGTAAACCTTGCGCTTGGCAAGGCAAAAGAAGGCAGAAAGGTCATACTTGTCGATCTCGACCTTGTCAACCCGTACTTTCGTTCTTCAGATTACGCGGGGCTTCTTAAAGAGTATGACGTTAAAGTTATCGCTCCGGTCTATGCGCATACCAATGTGGACATTCCTTCGCTGCCTGCGGATATCAACGGGATATTCGATACGGATGCGACCGTGATATTAGATGTTGGCGGGGATGATGTCGGCGCGACGGTCCTTGGGCGCTTCACAGGCAGGATCGCAGAGCTTGACTATGAAATGTATTATGTGATAAACAAATACAGAAACCTGACTGCGACGGCGGATGACGCCATTGAGGTCTTAAGGGAGATAGAGAGTGTATCGAGGCTTAAGGCGACGGCGCTCATCAACAATTCGCATCTTAAGGCGGAGACAACAGCGGAAACAGTGCTTGATTCTATTGAATTTGCAGAGGAAGTGAGCGAAAAGACCGGGCTTCCTGTGGCGGCTTTTACCGCGCCTGCTGATATTGCGGACGAAGTGGAGAAGGGGCTTGCGACAAAGTGGGCTGCGGCCGGCGGTGCGGCGGAAAGGCTTTTAGCCATGCGGGCTGCGACCGGCGATGCGGTGCTGCCGGCGGTCTTCCCTGTCGACATTTATGTAAAAACAAGCTGGGAAGGGTAAAAACAATATTTCAGAGACGGAAAGGAATGCGGAAATGAAGATCTTTGAAGGGTACATGTACGGAGTCAACCTCGGAGGATGGCTCTCGCAGTGCGATCACACAAAGGAACGGTATGACACCTTTATTGTTGAAAAGGACATAGAAATTATAAAGAACTGGGGTATGGACCATGTCCGCGTGCCGATAGATTACGAGCTTATCCAGGACAAAGCCGGGAACTACCTTGAAGACGGCTTCGGATATATCGACAAGGCTGTCGGATGGTGCGGAAAGTACGGCCTTAACATGGTACTTGACGTGCATAAGACCTATGGTTACAGCTTTGATCTGGGCTACAATGAGTCCGGTTTTTTTGACGATCCGGCTTTGCAGGAGCGCTTCTATAAGATGTGGGAAGAGCTTGCAAAAAGATACGGAAAGTACAGTGACAGAGTGGCTTTCGAGCTTTTGAACGAGGTGACTTCAAAGGAGTATTCCGACAGGTGGAACGCGATCTCGACAGAGTGCATAAAGCGGATCAGGAAGACGGCGCCCGTTACGAAAATCCTGCTTGGCGGCTATTACAACAACAGCATTGATGCGCTTCCTGACCTTCCGCTCCCGCTTGACGGGAATGTGGTCTATAATTTCCACTGCTATGATCCGTTCCCTTTCACGCATCAGGGCGCATACTGGGTAAAGGAAATGGATCCGGCCTTCAGGATAGCGTATGAGACAAGCTACGGTGAGTACGAGAACATAATGCGCACCATGCTTCCGGGGTTCGGCAGTTTTATAAAGCCCGAAGGAAAGTCTGACGGGGATGCGCTTGGCAGGGAGTATTTTGATAATATCCTTCAAAAAGCCGTAAGGATTGCAGAAGAGCGCGATGTTGCGGTGTATTGCGGTGAATTCGGCGTTATCGAGAACGCAACGCCCGAAGATGCGAAAAAGTGGTACATTGACATCTGCGCCTGCCTGAATAAGTACAATATCGGACACGCCGCATGGAGCTACAAGTCCATGAATTTCGGTATCGCCGACAAGCGGATGGACCAAGTAAGGGAAGAAGTTGTAAGGGCGATCTGAGACGCCTTGGGAAAGGCCGGAGAACTGTCTTTTGATATGGTTGCAGCACGGCAGGGAAAAAATAAAAGAAATGATCACAGGAACAGCAAAGGGCAGTAACCTTAACAGCAAGGGAACAATTCCTTTGCTGTTTTGTTTTGTGCGCCCATGCCTGCGCTTTGTGTGCCCTGCATGGGATCGGTGCGCAATGAATGGTTTTTTTTGTGTTTGTCATGCCTGCTTTAGCAGTTTTTTCGCGTTTTTGTGTCTTAAGAAATCATGTTGACAAACAGAAATCTATATGATATCATTGTGATATCAAGAACACACAACCCTTGGGATCGGATCGGACGCGAAGGACGTGACGCGGTGACCAGACGCGAAGATCCGGTCATGAGGGGGGGAGTCCATTCTCAGAGAAGGAGAAAAGTCATGGAAGAGAAAATCTTAAAAGTAAATCAAAACGGTATGCTTGCGATGTTCCTTATCATCCTGTCGCAGCTTGCTGCAATCGGCGGCATGGTCTTTACGGCTATGAAGCTTGAAGAGGGTGCGCTGTACATAGTGCTCTTTGTTATCTGTACAGTGTATATGAGCCTTGGCTCCATCCTCTACATAGGCCTTAAGGTGCTGAAACCGCAGGAAGCGCTGGTACTCACGCTTTTCGGTAAGTACATCGGAACGCTTAAAGGCGACGGCTTTTACTGGGTGAACCCTTTTGTTACCGCTGTTAACCCCGCAGCCAACACAAGGCTCAACCAGAGTGGTGATGTGCAGAGCAACAACACCATCAATATCTCCGGTGTTGCAACGAGCATCGAGATGCCTTCAAAGAAGCTTTCGTTAAAGGTCATGACACTCAACAACACAAGGCAGAAGATCAATGACTGTCTCGGAAACCCCGTGGAGATTGGCATCGCAGTAACATGGAGGATTGTTGATACCGCAAAGGCAGTGTTTAATGTTGAAAACTACAAGGAATTCCTTTCGCTCCAGTGCGACTCGGCGCTCCGCAATATCGTAAGGATCTACCCGTATGATGTAGCGCAGAATGTGGATACAACAGGCGACGGCCAGGCAGATGAAGGTTCACTCCGCGGCTCGAGCGAGATCGTTGCAAAGCGTATCAAAGAAGAAATCCAGGGACGCGTTGAGTCCGCCGGTATCGAGATAATCGAGTCGAGGATCACATACCTTGCGTACGCGCCCGAAATCGCAGCGGCAATGCTTCAGCGTCAGCAGGCATCGGCCATCATCGATGCAAGAAAGATGATCGTTGACGGTGCTGTGGGCATGGTGGAGCTTGCCCTTGAAAGACTGAACGAGAACAATGTTGTAAATCTTGATGAAGAGCGCAAGGCTGCGATGGTATCGAACCTGCTCGTAGTCCTTTGCGGTAATCATGATGCACAGCCGGTCGTTAATTCCGGAAGCCTTTATTAAGACAGGAAAGTGATGTTTAATGGCAGAAAAGAAACAAGTGCCTTTAAGGCTTAACGAACAACTGTATAATGCGCTTGCAAAGTGGGCTGAGGACGATTTCAGGTCGGTGAACGGCCAGATCGAGTATCTGCTTACGGAGTGCGTGAAACAGCGCAAGAAGAACGGAAAGTATGTCGGAGAGGACATAGATGTGCCGCCGGATTTAGATGTCTGACGGTTCCCGGGCGGGGGGGCTCGCACAAATGCAACCATTAGCTGCTCGCTGTGCTCGCAGCATGGAGGTTAAGTTTGAAAGTAAACTTTCAAACAGCGCATTTGTGCTGCGTAATCCTCGCACAAATGCAACCATTAGCTGCTCGTTTCACTCGCAGCATGGAGGTTAAGTAATATGAAAATGAGAGCATATATCAACACTTTACACATTATAATACTTACAGTGGCTGCGGTGTTTTCTGTATCGGCGGTAGTAGTAGGGATCGTGTTTGCTGCGACTTCGGGAGGAGAGATACCCATAAAGTTTGATGATGCCGGCCAGCCTCTTGAGTATGCATCAGCCTGGGAAAACCTTGGTCTGCCCATTGTATTTCTGGTTGCTAACGCGATGATGGATTCCTTTGTACTCCTTGCGCCGGTTTCCATCTGGAACATACCTGTAACGATCACGGAGAAAAATGGCCCAATCCTCTACAGAGACGCAGCTGCAATGGTTTGCGTGATCACACTGATCTTCGGACTTATGTCGTTTATCGGCACCGTACTGCTGTACACTGCTCGCAAGGCAGCAAGCGGTATCATGATCACAGGAACAGCGATGATGGTCCTGACCTCGATCTTCTTCATAATCAAGATAATCAGGGATGGACGGAAATATGCTTGAAAACTGAAGAATTTGCTAACAGGACGGGCCTCTCATGATAGCATGGGAGGCTCGTCCTTTTTACAGTCAAGGAAGTTATGCATAGCGACCGACCCCGCAACAGGACAGGAACTGTGCTTTTTTGCAGGCAGGGAAGGGGTTTGTACACCAAATGGGTGTAAACGCCGGTATAGTATACAAACCGGCTCGTATTGAACGGGAATGAATGTCAGAAGAAAAGCGAGATCAGAAGGTGAATACCGTCAGCGATAAGGCCTATCGATAGAAACGACGCGATAACAGCACCTCTTTTTAGTGCAGCCGTTTTATTACTTCCCAGATTCCATTTCTGATACTGTCCATCAAAGTTGGTCCTTTCTTACTTGAAGTAGAAATCCATCAATGATATTATTATTCTATCGGCGATCAGATGTCAATAAAAATAGGGGAGACCAAAATATGAAAGCTAAAGGTTCGTATGAGAGAAATGTGTTTCTGGATTTGCAGATACAAAACCAGATAATGCAGGTTGAAAACTTCCTGAAACTGTGTGAACATGCAGCAAAAAAAGATGACGACAAGATTGATCAGCATGAGCTCAAACTGCTGAAGACCATAACGAAGGAATCGGATAAATATATTAAAGAGCTTAAGAAGTTGTTGTAGGGCTTCTTTAATACGTCGCATGTTTACGGAGCTGTGTGTTTTGCCCTGTTTACACCGGGCCGTAGATTTAAGGAGATATGTATGATCAGGAATGAAGATGTCACCGGGGACGGTTCTTTTTGACAATGTTGTCAGAGAGAACCGTCCCCGGTTTTTCGCGTTTATGAGAGCTCATTTTCGGGTTTAAGTATTTTTAGTGAAAAAAAGGGCAGAGTCTGATATAATTGCACTAGTATGGATAAAACGGGATCACGGAGGCCAACATGGACTATATTCACGAGCTGCGTCCTTTGATAGGGCACAGAAAGATAATATTAAACTGCGCTGGCGCCATAATAACACGCGATGATAAGATCCTTTTTCAGCGCCGTTCCGACAATAATAAGTGGGGGCTGATAGGCGGACTTCTTGAGATGAATGAAACATATGAGGAGGCTGCAATTCGTGAAATACGCGAAGAAACAGGGCTTAAGGTCAAGCTTACCGGTTTCGTCGGAATCTTTCACAACCATGACATGGTATGGAGCAACGGAGACCAAGCCCATGTCATTTCAGCGGTGTATACTGCGGAAATTATCAGCGGTGAGCCGAGGATCGACGAAGAATCTTTTGAACTGCGTTTTTTCGGGAAAGACGAACTTCCCGAAGTTTTTGCGGAAGATCACAAAGCGGCGCTTGAGGCGTATTTTAATGGTGTGAAATATCCCATGCCACACGAGAATCATTATTCAAAAAGAGGGTTTCATGGTCAATCTTACTGAAATAACTGAAGAAAACCGGCTCGAGGTCGGAGCGCTGTCCATCTTGTTTGCAAGCTGTAGAGATTTGCAAAGGGCTGCATATGCTTCAAAGAAGGTATTAAAAAGCATCTTTCGATGATCGGTTCTGAAACGGAGAATTAACGATGATGATCTATGATATTTCGCAGGAAGTTTTCGGCTGCCGCGTATACCCCGGCGATCCCGCACCTGAAAAGAAGCTGTTAAGTTCAATGGAAAACGGCGACTTATATAATCTCACGGCGTTCAGCATGTGCGCCCACAACGGCACGCATGTGGATGCGCCGTTTCATTTCTTAAAAGACGGGAAAACCGTGGATAAGGTTAGCCTTGATGCGTTTGTTGGAAAGGCTTATGTGGCGGAACACGCGGGGAGCGTTACCGGCGAAGATGCCGCAGAAATACTGAAAAAAGCGGAAGTACTTGATCACGAGGCGGGAAAGAGGATACTTATCAAGGGAGACGCAGAAGTCTCTTTGGAAGCCGCAAAAGCATTTGCCGCTGCCGGAATACTGCTGCTTGGCAATGAATCACAGACCGTAGGTCCGGAAAATGCGCCGATGGCGGTACATCTCGCATTGCTTTCGGCAGGTACTGTCTTACTTGAAGGAATCCGGCTCGCAGCGGTCCCGGAAGGTGTTTATTTGTTAAATGCGGCGCCGTTAAACCTTTCGGGAGCAGACGGTTCGCCTTGCAGGGCTGTGCTGATCGGCGATGTTGTCAGTGGGGACGGTTCTTGTTGACAACATTGTCAGAAAGAACCGTCCCCGGTGACAACCGGGCCGAATCCAAACGAAATCCTACAAAAAATAGACGAATGAAGAGGAAACAAAACATGTATTATGTACCTGACGGAACCGAAAAATGCGGTTTTTATGAGTGCACAGAGTGCGGTAGCCGCTTTCTTGACCTGAGGATCGCGCCCGCGATTGTCTGCCCGTATTGCGGAGAGGAACCGGATATGGAACTCGGGCCGAACGACGAAATGCCGGAAAACACTGAAACCGCAAAGCTATTACAGATGATTGAAGGCGAAGATGTTGAAAAATACGATACATTGCTCAGCCTTGCCATAACAGGCGGGGATGAAGGATGGATATGAAGCGGGAGAACTCCTTGAATGTTTTCAATGGGGACCTTGCACGGATAAGAAAGCGTTGCAGGAAGAGCTGGCGGATGTCATGAATTACTGCATTCAGTTGGCTCAGAAGGAAGGATTTGATATTTGCGAAATCCTGAATGACAAAATCGACAAAAACGAGAAGAAGTACCCTGTGGATAAGAGTAGGGGAGTCAGTACAAAGTACGATAAACTGTAACTGCTTTTACGCATGTATTAAAGCCCGGAAGCCCGGGAAAGGGCGAATGTGGCCAAATGTCACAAGCTGCATTTGAACCGAAAGCCCGGAAGCGCGGGGGAACGGCGAATGCGACCGAGTGTCGCAGGTCAAAGAAGGAGGAAGATTCAATGGTATTGTTACTTAACGGAAGTCCGAATGCAAACGGATGCACTGCTACGGCGCTTAATGAGATGGCCGCGGTCTTTAGGGAGGAAGGGATCGAAACGGAGCTCATACAGGTTGGAAATAAGGATATCCGCGGCTGTGTTTCCTGCGGGTTCTGCGGGAAGAACGGAAAGTGCGTCATTAACGATCTTGTGAATGAAGTTGCGGGGAAGTTCGAAGCGGCTGACGGGCTTGTAGTGGGAAGCCCGGTTTATTACGGCTCACCTAACGGGACGATCCTTTCATTCATGGACAGGCTGTTTTACAGCACTTCTTTTTCAAAACACATGAAGGTGGGAGCTGCTGTTGTAAGCTGCAGAAGAGGCGGCAACACGGCAAGCTTTGATGTCCTGAACAAGTACTTTACCATAAGCGGAATGCCCGTTGCTTCAAGCACATACTGGAACCAGGTGCATGGCTTTACGGCGGAAGATGTAAAGAAAGACCTTGAAGGCCTTCAGACAATGAGAAATCTTGCGAGAAACATGGCATTTATGATCAAGGCATTTGCCGATGCTAAGGAGAAGTACGGCCTTCCGACGGTAGAAAGGAAGTCGTTTACCAGCTTTCCCGACGGGAAATGATCAAGTTTCACAAGGAGCATACATGGCTGAAGAGTTTTTGACATTAATGGCGGATTTGGACGATGAATCCCAGCAAATCATGAGTGATTGGTATGGGAAGCTGCGGGATGCGGGTTTTACAGGAGTACAGACACAGGGCCTTCCGTATCACATAAGTCTTGGTCGGTTTGCACTGAATAAGGAAACTGAAGTCGTTCATGAGATGAATGAGCTTGCAAAGCGGTTTTCTGAAATACCTGTCCATATGAGCCACATCGGATTGTTTGCCGGCGGGAAGGTGCTGTTTACGGCCCCTGATATGAATCCTGCCGGGCTTTTGGAGCTGCGGCAGGCGATAAAAACAGAGACAGATGAACTGTTCCCGTGGACACCGCATGCAACGATACTCATAGATGAAGCGGAGACAATACAAAAAGCACTACCGGTCCTGGTTAAGCATTTCCGGCCTTTCATGGGAATAATAACAAAATTACATCTTTGCGCTTTTTGGCCGACAAGAGAGATAGCCGAGGTAACACTGGCAAAGTGATGAAAACTGATAACGCCGCCATACGGAAAGGTACGGCAGCGTTACTTACAAAAATGAGTCACCGGGAAACGACCCCGCTGACTCATAAATAGAATACAAGTGGAACTATATGATCAAGATATGAGACAATTGGCCGTTGTTGGCGGCAACAAAAATCTTAGAATTCGATAAAGGAGTATTTGTCATGAGAAATCGGATGGTTCTTTGTATTATTATCGCTGTGTTATTATCTCTTTGCTCCTGCGGAAAGAAGCATGAGAAGTATACCACATTAATAGCAGACATGGCGAATGATGGTATCATATCTGAAAAAGAGGAGAGTCTGTGGAGTTATAAATATCTAACGGAAAAGTGTCCGGAGAAAAACAGTTGTATATTTGACGGTGTAACATATGAAGGAAACTATGACCATTCTATCATAGAAAAATATAATTCCTTCACCACAAATATTTATTATAGTGATGATGGGGTTGTGTTTGGACTAAAAAAGGATGATGGAAAACTTGTATATATAAATCTGATGAATAATAAGTTTTGGGACACAGAGCCTTTCCTTGAGGATGTAGAAAACCCGGAAGGGTATTGCCTTGAGTACGCAAAAAAAATTGCTGAAAACTATGTATCTGATATCAGCTCATACGAAGTGCTGAAAAAAGAACCTTCGGTATATTCCAATCTTAAGGACGATAAAGAATATACAATGACTCTGTATGAATACACTTTCCACAGACTGGTTTCAGGCTACTACTCTTCAGATGCGATTGCGGTTCTGGTTACCTCTAAAGGCCATGTTGCACAGGTTTTGACAGGAGATATAGATGTGTTCTCTAAAAAGACTCCGAAAGTTGAGGATAGTGTTTTACAGCAAAAACTGAACAGCAGGATTAAAGAAGTGTATAAGAATGCCGGATATTCTGTTAATGATATTATAATAGAAACTCAGGTAATCTGCGTAACACCTGACGGCGAAACATGTGTATATTCATCTGTAAGTTTGAAACTGGCACAGAAGGACGGAAGTACAAAGGGAACAAAGATCAGATTTGCCACGTTTCTTGATTAATCATATTACCTTCAAAAGGGGCACGTTTTGGGACGATTGATTAACAGGCTTATGCTTTCCTTGGTTTGTGAAAGTATAAGCCTGTTTTCAGTATGCTTATTTCGCTATTGCGCCGGGGATCACGGTCTTCCTCTTTTTACCGTAAACATCCGTATCAAAGGTGATAGGCGTCCCGTCAGGATTTTCGAAGGGTTCTTCGGGCTCGAAGGCTTCGCCGAGCTTTGCAGTGGTGATGAGCTCGTAGTCTGCTTTCGGAAGGAATTCGTAGCAGTTGCTCTCGAATTTCCATTTGCCGTGTTCTCCGGAAATGCTGAAGGTTACGGTGTTTTTGTCGTCAACATACGCATCGGTCTCGGTATCGCAGGGACGCGCGCCATTGAAATAAACATTGCCGCCGGTGTAGACGGGAAGCGGTTTGTAGTGACGTTCGCGCTCTTTGCCCGTTTTTAACATTTCAAAGTACTCGTCGGCTGTCATATAGCCGTCGTAAACGCAGGTGCCGACATCAAGATTAAGGTGCGCCCAGGCGTAGGGGCCTGAGAAGGCCTCGCGGACATGCTCTGTTACGGGGCGGACGGGCTGCTGTACAAAGATGTTGTTGTAGAACCTTGCGTCTCCGTGAAGGATAGTCATGAAACCTGCGATATTTGTGCTGTGGGGCACATGATACGGTGTGTAGCGGGGAGAAGGAAAGAGCCTTGTGCCGTTGCAGACGCCCTGGCCCACACCCACAATGGAGCCAGCGATAAAGTTGTGGACGACTGCAAAACCCTGTGTGCACATGCGGAGCGCGCAGTCTGACAGCAGAAGGTTGTTGTCGATGAGCGTCGGGCCGTGCGATACTTCAACGAAGATATCTTCTCCGATAGCGCCCTCTGAGCCTTCGATCTCGCCGTTCGGGATGTTGTTGTCGAAGAAGACGTTCTGCGTGACGCGTGTGCCCTGCGCCTGCCAGTCAAGCCAGAGACCGCGTGTGCAGTGATCGAAGGTGTTGTTGCGGATGGTCACGTCGATCGCAGCGTGCATCTTTATGCCGCCTATCTCTGCTCCTCCAAGGTTCTGTTTGTTGTTGATATGATGGATGTGGTTATTCTCGATGGTCGAGAAAACGCCGCCAAGATGGCCGACGATACCGGTCTGGCCGCAATCGTGGATATCGCAGTTGCGAACTGTGTGGGAACCGACAGTCTCCTTGCTCCAGCCGTCGTTCTGTGCCTGGCATATTGCGTCGCGTTCAGTCTGCGTGCCGTCTTTAAGCCTGTACTTGCTCCATTTGTTGTCGTTTTCGGGCTGCAGGTATTTTCCGAGGGAGATACCGCTGCATTTTGCATGGGAGATCTCGCAGTTCTCTATGATCCAGCCTTTCGACCAGTGCGGGCCCACCATGCCCTCCTGATAAGCGGTCGGCGGTGCCCACTGGCAGGCGGCTTTGCAGATCTTGAAGCCGTCAAGCGTTATGAATCCAACACCTTCCTTCTGCGGGTAAAAACAGTTTCTGCGGACCGTGATCTCGACATTTTCGACATTGGGGTCGAATTCATGGAAATTCGCATAGATCACGGTGTATTCGCCCTTCTGTTCCGTAAACCATTTATAGATCGTGAAATCCGGATCCCAGGAACGCTTGTAAACAACGGGCTCGAGCACTTCTTCGAGGGATGCGGCCTCATAAAGCGACTTGTCGTTCATGAAAACCTCGCCTCTGTGGGCGGGGAACATGGGCCAGTACCAATCGCCGTAAACAAGGTCGGTATAGGGGTTATCCTTACCGAATTTTGTGTTTTTTATGTTCACCATCCAAACGGTGTCCTTATACCGCGCCCAGCTCTTTACCGGCTCTGCGCCCGTTATGACGGCTTTCCCCGGATTCTGCGCCTTGTACGTAATGCGCTTCTTTGCGGTGCCTGCGTTCACGGGGTTCACATTTTCGCGGTAGATACCGTCCGCAACGATGACTTCGTCACCGGGCTGCGCGATCCTTGCGGCTTCGCTTATGGTCTTAAAGGGTTTCTTCCTGCTTCCGTCCCCCTTCTTTGAAGTACAGTCAACATAATATGTCTTTGACATACCATCATACCTCCTGTATACTGTTAAATATAATATACGTTTAAAAAATGATCCTTGCAAGAGGAAAGATGAAAGAAGATTTTTTGAAGTGAAAAAGAGTTGTTCGCCGGTTTTCAGGATTCCGGCAGTTATGTGTTTTTTAGTGTGTATCCTGGCATGCGTGGGGTTTGTGCCGATCTTTGACCCAAACAGTTTTCTCGATCACGGTCACCTTGTATTTCTGGTGCTGACGATCAGCATCAGCGGGTTTTTGGGTACTGTGCTCTGGCTTCTTGGGACGGAGTTTGAGAAGCGCGAAAAGGAATTCGGAAGGATATTTGCGGTATTCTCGCTGATCTACCTTACAGTCCTGATATCGGTGCTGCTCGGCAGTCTCGAGGTGTCAAGGAATCATTATCACAGCAGGCAGTATTCCCTGACGCCTTTCAGAACGATAAAGCTGTATCTGAACGCATACAGGAGCGGGGCACTGCCAAGAGATGTCGTGTTTGAGAACCTTTTTTATAATTTTGTGCTGCTGACGCCACTCGGGTTTATCGCTCCGTATTTTATCAAACCTTTCAGAACGAGATGGTGGCTGTTCAGCATCTGCGTGATCGCATTCATATGCCTGCTGGAATTCCTGCAGTATGTCACGATGCGCGGGTTTATGGATATTGACGATGTGATGCTGAATTATGCGGGCGCGATAGTTGCATATATAATTTGCTGGAACGGATTGACGAAGAAGCTGTGGAGAAAGATAGGGATCATCGCGTGAGAAGGCTTTTGAGGCCGGAGCGAACATCGCGGGATCCGGAAACAGGCTCATTTGGCTCATTACAAGGCAGGGGCCGGAAGGGAGTATGTATGGCAGCAACTACAGAAGTTTGTATCAAATGCAAGAGATTGTTTAATTATGCGGGCTTTGGAGCAAAATACTGCCCCGACTGCAGGGCCGTTGATGAGGAAAACAGGAAAAGAGTCAAGGATTTTCTTGATGAACACGGCGCAGCCAATATGTATGAGATATGTGAGGCAACAGGTGTAAAGGAAGCTGTGATAAAACAGTACCTGAGAGACGGAATGCTTGAGATACCCGAAGGTTCGCCTGTCTTTATCAAGTGCGAGAGATGCGGGTGCGACATCAGATCCGGCAGGTGGTGCCCGGAATGTGCTGCCAAGATGACCGCGGACCTTAAAGGCTGCTATGTGGGAGTGGGAGACAAACCCAAGAAGGACACAGCCGGAAAGATGAGGTTTATGGGAAGAAATAGAAAGTAAGAGAAGCTGCAATACGGTCCCCGGCTTGTGCCGGGGATTTTTCACGGGTTATGCCCCGCTTTTTTCTATAGATCAAGGGAAGAACAAGGGAAAATGATGCCTTGGAAGGAACAGAACTTACTTTTTTGCTTTATCGGTGTAAAGCGATAAAATTTTCCCTTGCAATAAGGAAACAAGTGTGATAGTATTTATTGAAAATATAGTTTTTATGTGAAAATATTTAACGAACAGGAGGATAGACTATGGCAAAGATCACGATAGACGAATCTGTTTGCAAGGGCTGCGGAATGTGCGTAAATGCCTGCCCCAAGAAGCTGCTTGAATTGTCGAAGGATCACATTAATGCTAAAGGTTATCACCCCGCCTCCATTACCGATCAGGAGGCCTGTGTGGGATGCGCGTCCTGCGCCCTGATGTGTCCTGATGTGGCCATTACGGTAGAAAAATAACGCTGCTTTGCCGGCCGGGAAGACGACGGGATAAGGCGTCGCAAAAACAGCATAAGCCGGTCGGGAATGCTGTGATCAACGAGAAAACTTAACTATGATCAAAAATGATTGGAGATCAGTATGGCAGAAAAAGTTTTGATGAAAGGTAACGAGGCCCTTGCGGAAGCCGCAATCCAGGCGGGCTGCAGGCATTTCTTCGGTTACCCTATCACTCCCCAGACAGAGATTTCGGCATACCTTTCAAAGCGTATGCCAAAGGTAGGCGGCTTGTTCCTTCAGGCAGAGTCTGAAGTTGCCGCCATAAATATGGTGCTCGGCGCAGCCTCAACGGGCGTTCGCGCCATGACTTCCTCCAGTTCGCCGGGAATAAGCCTTAAATCCGAAGGCGTTTCCTATATCGCGGGCTCAGACCTTCCCTGCCTTATAATCAACGTGCAGCGCGGCGGCCCCGGTCTTGGCGGCATCCAGCCTTCACAGTCGGATTACTGGCAGGCTACAAAAGCCCTCGGACACGGCGACTTCCAGCTTTTTGTCCTTGCGCCTTCGACGATCCAGGAAATGGTGGACTTTGTTCCCCTTGCTTTTGATAAGGCAGAGCAGTACAGGATGCCCGCTATGATCCTTTCCGACGGCATGCTCGGACAGATGATGGAGCCCGTCACCCTTCCCGATCCCGAGAAGCCTTTCGACCGCGAAGCAAACATCGCTTCAAAGCCCTGGGCAACAAACGGCACAAAGGGCAAGAGAAAGAAAAACATCGTAAACTCGCTCTATATCCAGCCGGATGAGCTTGAAAAGCTCGTTGTTGAGCGTTTTGAGCGCTATGAAATTATCAAGAAGAACGAACAGCGCGCAGAGAGCTATCTTACCGAAGATGCAGATGTTGTTGTTGTCGCTTTCGGCGCATCCTCGCGTGTTTCGAGAAGTGCCGTAAACGCTGCAAGGGCAGAGGGCATCAAGGCCGGTCTTATCCGTCCCATCACACTCTGGCCGTTCCCCGAGAATGCAATAGAGGCCGTTGTTCCCACAGCTAAGGTATTCCTTGATGTTGAGATGAACATGGGCCAGATGATAGAGGATGTAAAGCTTGTTGTTAACGGCAGAAAGCCTGTAGAATTCTTCGGGCGCACGGGCGGTATCATCCCCACTCCCGCTGAAATACTGGCACAGATAAAGAGACTTGCAAAGGAGGGAAAATAAAATGGCTGTTGTATTTGAGAAAACAAAAGGCTTAACGGACGTTCCCTTCCATTATTGCCCCGGCTGCTCGCACGGTATCGTACACCGTCTTGTTGCCGAGGTGCTTGAAGAGATGAACCTTTTAGGTGATGCTGTTGGCGTTGCATCGGTAGGATGCTCCGTTTTCAGCTACAATTATTTTGACTGCGATATGGTTCAGGCTCCGCACGGGCGCGCTCCGGCAGTTGCTACCGGCATCAAGCGCTCCTTCCCCGATGATATCGTGTTCACATATCAGGGCGACGGCGACCTTGCTGCCATCGGTACCGCAGAGACCGTTCATGCGGCTACACGCGGTGAGAACATCACCGTTATCTTCATAAACAACGCCATCTATGGCATGACAGGCGGACAGATGGCGCCTACATCGCTTCCCGGGCAGGTTACGCAGACTACGCCTTACGGCCGTGATGTTAAGATCGCAGGCTACCCCGTGCGCGTATGCGAGATGCTTTCCACACTTTCGGGAACTGCGCTTGCACAGCGTGTTGCGGTAAACAACGTTAAGAATGTAAGAGACGCAAAGAAGGCCATCCGCAAGGGCTTCGAAAACCAGATCAACAAGCGCGGCTACTCGATAATCGAGGTTGTTTCCGCGTGCCCTACAAACTGGGGACTTTCGCCGCTCGACGCCAACAAATGGCTTGAGGAGAACATGCTTTCCTACTATCCTCTCGGCGTTTACAAGGATGTTACGGCAGATTCCGGGGAGGTGAAGTGATATGGCAACAATGAATGTTTTACTTGCGGGATTCGGCGGCCAGGGTATCCTTTTCTCGGGGAAACTGCTTGTTTACTCGGGACTGCTCGACGGCAAGGAGGTTTCATGGCTTCCTTCCTACGGCCCCGAAATGCGCGGCGGCACCTGTAACTGTTCCGTTGTAATAAGCGATGACGCGATCGGATCTCCGCTCGTTACGGCGCCTGACGTGCTTATCGCCATGAATCTGCCTTCTCTCGACAAATTCGAGAACGCAGTCGTTCCGGGCGGCACGATAATCCTTGACAGCTCGCTCATCGACAGGAAGGTGACAAGGACCGATGTCAATGTGCATTATGTTGACGCTTCGAAGCTTGCCGAGGAAAACGGCATGAAGGGGAGCGCAAATATCATCATCATCGGGAAGATGTTCAAAGAACTTGGCTTCTGCACCGAAGAGAACCTTTTCAAGGCTGTTGAAAAGTGCGTTCCGCCGAAGAAAGCGGCGCTCATAGACGTTAACAAGAACGCGCTGAGGCTTGGTTTCACGGTGTGAGATGGGGTTAAGGGACGGCCGTTACGGCCCGAACTTGCCAAAAGACCGGGCTTTACGGCCGGTATTGCGTTAAGTCTGAAGCTGCCGGGACAAGAGAAACAGCAGGCCCGGAGAGATTATTGGGAGACAGATATGGATGAATTGAACGAACTTGCGGCAAGGATAAGAGAACTCCGGGAATCCTGCGGATACTCGAGGGAAAGCCTTGCAAAAGAGCTCGGCATCGATCTGGATACATATACGGGATACGAGACTGATGGGAAGGATATTCCCATCAGTGTCATATTCAGTATCTCCAAGAAATTCGGTGTCGATTTCAGCGAGATCATAAGCGGGACGAGCGCGAAGCTCCGCACTTACCAGATAGTGCGCAAGGGCGCGGGCCAGGAGGCCGATAGGTATCCCGGTTACAATTTCAAAGATCTCGCATATAACTTTTCAAAAAAGATCATGCAGCCGTTCATCGTGACGCTTGATCCGTCGGATGAGCCTGCAGAGCTTGTCAGCCACTCCGGAGAGGAATTCAACCTTGTGCTCTCCGGTACCGTCGTCGTGACCTTCGGTGAGAAAGAGCTTGTGCTCAACGAGGGTGACAGTATTTATTTCAATCCCATGTTCCCTCATGGGCAAAAGTGCGGCGGTACTACTCCCGCTACTTTCCTCACCATGATAGCTGAGTAACGACTGCATGAAAGGAAAAGGCTTTGGGCCCGTGAACCGCATCAGGGCCGCAAACGTTTGACAGGAGATATGTTAGAGAAGTTTTTACCAAGGATAGATTTCGACTCCTACGAGGATTTTAAGGCAAATTACAAAGTAAATATTCCCGAGAACTTCAACTTCGGGTGGGATATCGTTGACGGCTGGGCAAAGGAAAAGCCGGAAAACAGGGCGCTTGTCTGGGTGGATGACAACGGCGAGGAGAAGACCTTTACGTTTGAGCAGATGAGCAGGCTTTCAAACAAGGCGCTGAACTACTTTAAGTCGCTCGGCTTAAAGAAGGGCAGTGTTGTCATGATGATACTCCGCCGCAGGTACGAGTACTGGATCTGCGCGACGGCGCTCATAAAGCTTGGCGTTACCATAATCCCCGGCACACTGCAGCTTGTGACACATGACCTTGTGTACAGGGCAAACGCCGCAGGGATAGAGATGTTCATCGCCCTTGACGACGACTTTGTCGTAAAACAGATAGAAAACACGCTTCCCGAGGCGCCGACCGTAAGGCATATCATGCTTGCAAACGGGCACAGGGACGGGTGGCTCAACCTTCATGACGGCATGGATGCGGCATCGGATGTTGCGGAGCGCCCGACAGGCGATGAAGCTACGAAGAATACTGACATTATGCAGATCTACTTTACTTCCGGCACCACCGGAATGCCGAAGATGGTCTGCCATAACTATATACATCCGCTTGGGCACATCGTTACTGCGAAATACTGGCAGTGCGTGCAGGAAAACAAGCTTCACATGAGCGTTTCCGACTCCGGCTGGGCAAAGTTCGGCTGGGGCAAGATCTACGGCCAGTGGATCGCGGGGGCGACGGTTTTCTGCTACGACATGAAGAAGTTTGTGCCCGCGAACCTCCTGAAGGTGATCCAGGACTACAAGCTTACAACGTTCTGCGCGCCGCCTACGATGTACCGCTTTATGCTGCAGGAGGATGTTGCGGCTTACGACCTTTCGTCAGTGCAGAGATGGTGTACCGCCGGCGAACCGCTTAATCCCGAGGTTGTGAAGAAGTGGAAGGAATTCACGGGATACACAATAGCAGAGGGCTTCGGGCAGACCGAAGGCACAGTGCTCTGCGCCAATTTCCCGTGGTTTGAGCCGCGTCCCGGCTCAATGGGCAGGCCTTCGCCCATCTACGACCTTAGGCTCATCAACAGCAAGGGCGAAGAGGCGGAAGACGGTGAAGAGGGCGAGATGAATATCTGCAGCCTTGATACGGACTACCCTGTAGGCCTGTTTGTTGGTTATTACAGGAATGAGGAAATGACAAAAGAGGCCATCGGCAGCGGCCGCTACAACATGAAAGACGTTGCATGGCGCGATTCAGACGGTTTCCTGTGGTTTGTCGGCAGACATGATGATGTCATCAAGTGCTCCGGCTACCGTATAGGGCCTTTTGAAGTAGAGAGCGCGCTTATCACGCATCCCGCTGTTGTGGAGTGCGCGATCACTGCGGCTCCCGACCCTGTCCGCGGGCAGGTGGTAAAGGCGACCGTTGTGCTCGCGAAGGGGTATTCGCCTTCGGACGAGCTCACAAAAGAGCTCCAGAACCATGTAAAGGCCAATACCGCGCCGTATAAGTACCCGAGGATAGTCGAGTATGTTGCGGAGCTTCCAAAGACGCTCGGAGGAAAGATAAAGAGGGCGCAGATAAGGGAAGCGGACAAGAAGGAAGCGGAAGAGAAGAAGGGGTAAATCGGAAGGAATACAGGAAAGAGTAAGAGCTACAGGCCTTTCGAGTGGTTGAATAATGAGGTTATCAAAAGCGCCTCACCGGCGGACCGGTGGGGCGCTTAGCTTGTTTAGAGGTTGGATTATAAACCAAATTCTTTGTAAAGCCGCTCTCTTTCTGCTTTGTCGGAGGTGGCTTTTGCAATATCGTCGTAACGGTGGGCTGCGATAAGCTTTTGGATGAGGGCGGAAAGCAGAGATTCACCTTCGGTCCTGCCTTCAGCGCGTCCTTCTGCTCTTGCTTCTGTCATGTAGCGCTCCATTACTTCACACATAGCACTTAGTCCTCCTTCCGTAGTTTTAAGCCGCTGTACCTCGGCTGTGGTTTCGGGAAATTGCTCGTCATTAAGCTCTTTTTTGGTAAAACAGCTCATCAGGGCTGCAATCTTGGAGCCGTCGTTTACAGCGGTGTTTACAAATATCTCATTGAAGCCGTCATCAAATATTTCTCCGGTTTCCTCAAGAGTCTTTACAACATGATATATCGTTTTGCCGCCTTTGAATATATCAGTCTCCGATATATAAACGATAAGCACATTTGTTATGTCACTGAAGTTGATTCCGGGTTCCGATTCATTTATAGTGATCATTGACCCGTTGTATCTTGCCCTTCTGGCATGATCATCATTGTTGGAACGCTGGACTTCAATGTTGCATTTGGTTCCGTTACCGAGCGTGCAGAGCGCATCCAGCCGAACTGAACGCCCATAAATGTTATGCTCGTCTCCCTGAGTGACAACTTCTAAAACCTCGAGATTATCATCCTCGAGGATGACACGCAGGATCTCGCGTACTGCCTTCTTGTTAGCCGCGAATGCTTCAAAGAACACATCATCTATGAGCCGCAGGTTCATAATATCGGCAATCTTTTCTTCATAAGTTCTCAAAAATACAGTCTCCTTGACAGTGCTATTTCGAAGAGATCTGCAGCCTCATTATACATTGTAAGCGGGATAGTGTCAAATAAAACAGGCCTTTGAGTTATTTCGAACTATTACGATAGTAAAAAAAGCACAGACCAAATCTGTAAATAATTATACGATGTTCCAAATAATGTGTCAAGAAGAAAATTACAAAAATGGGAATGAATGATCATACAGGTGCCGACATATTGATTCTTTGTAAAGCCGCTCTCGTTCTGCTTTGTCGGAGGTGGCTTTTGCAATATCGTTGTAACGGTGGGCTGCGATTAGCTTTTGGATGAGGGCGGAAAGCAGAGATTCACCTTCGGTTCCTATAATTAATTACGAATTATGATTTTACAACCACATGACAGAATAGATGAAATTCTCCTTTTTTCTGCGACACTTTCCGGATAGTTGACGCAAGTCATCTTGCGTTTTACTGCTGCATATGATAATATCCTCACGTATTAAAGATGAGGGTCAAACCTTTTTGGGGGCGGAAGAAAACAATGAAAACAACCGTAACAGAGAACTATTACACAAATTGCCCGAATTGCGGGGCAACACTGCAGCCGGATGATACGAAATGCCCGTACTGCGGCACGAACATGATCAGGAACCGTTCGGTTTCGGAGAGCGATGGCCAGGAGATCAATTACATAGCTCACCAGAATGTTTATTATTCGAACGGCAGGAACGCCGGCAACGGAGCGGCAGGCAACGATACCAGGCGTGTTGATATCATATCCCAGGCAGATCCGGATCAAATGGGCTCGGGAAGCACGGTTTTGATCGTGTTCCTGGTATTTTGGATCTGCTCGACTTTTATAGGTGCGATCACCGCATTTATTTCAACCCAACAGATGTTTGCAATGAGCTCAATGTTTGGTTTTCCGGGTATGTCGTTTTCGGGTGGCTTTTTGGCATTACTGGTACCGGTGGGAATGGGTACACTCGGGCTCATATTTTTGATCTTCTTTCTGAAAAAACGCTCGGCGGGCCGCATGACGCTTGCCAGCGCGCCCCGATACGACGCAGTTGTGCTTGCGCACAGCAAAACCTCGGACTTACACAGAAGCGAAAACCATTCATATACCCAAACAAAATGTTCCGTAAAGGTGCTCGCAAACATTGACGGCCGCGAAACCTGCATCCTGATAAAATCCAAGCTTCCGAACGCAGATATCGCATATCCTGTGGGATGCCATATCACCATTGCCGGAAGAGACACGATGTTTATGATAGTTGAATAAAAACGAGCATATTGACAGGAAAGCTATAAGAAGAGCCTCGCCGGTGCACCGGCGGGGCTTTCTGTTTAATTGGGTGATGCTTGTTAAGTACTGCTTGCAAGAGCGGGGTTTGGTAACGATCCGATTTGGAAGTAGTTGCATTCAGGGTTATAATAGTAATGGCAGAACAGATCCGGAAGATATAATTCCGAGATAACTGCTATAAAACCCAAATGGGAGAAAGGAGGGATGCAAATGGTATATGGTTATGTGCGGGTCAGCAGCCGCGAGCAGAACGAGGACAGGCAGCTTATCGCAATGCATGAGATGCAGGTACCGGCGTCACATATCTATGTGGACAAGCAGTCCGGCAAGGACTTCAACAGGCCTGCGTACAGGCGGCTTATCCGCAAGCTGAAGACCGGGGATCTGCTGTATGTAAAAAGCATTGACAGGCTTGGCCGCAATTATGCCGATGTGATCGAACAGTGGCGCGTGCTGACAAAGGCAAAAGGCGCCGATATATGCGTGATCGACATGCCGTTGCTTGATACAAGGCGCGAAAAGAATCTTCTCGGAACGTTCATAAGCGACCTGGTGCTGGCGTTACTTTCGTATGTTTCGGAGAATGAGCGGGACATGATCCGCAGACGGCAGCGGGAAGGCATAGAAGCCGCGAAAAGACGCGGAGTACGGTTTGGGAGGCCGGGAAAGCCTTTGCCGGAGGGCTTTGAAAAAGCCGCAGAACTATACAGGAAAGGGCTTGTAAGCTGCTCGGAAGCCGCAAAGGAATGCGGAATGGCAAAAACAACGTTTTATACAAAAGTGCGGAAACAAGGGAAAGGAGAGAAAAAAACCGGTAACAATCCGTGATAAATGCAATGCGTAACTACAAAAACAAGGGAGGAAAGTGCGTGAAGGGTTTGTTCTGAAAGGTGTACTTTTGGGAACACAGATTTATTCATAAATAAATTTGTTTTATTATATCAAAAAAAGCCACTATCTGTCAACGAAGAACAGATTTTTGGGGCTTTATTTTTTTCAACATTTTGTTAACATTTTCTATCATTTAATAACATTTTATTCCATCCCATCTCATCAACCTTGATGACATTTATGTAAAGGCATTCTTTTCGGATGATACTGTTGAAAAGTACAAACTGACAGAATTGAGTAATGCATGCGAAATTCCTTCTGTGATGCATAATGATCTTGGAGAGTTCAGTGTTTCGGTTTCATTATGGGGAACAGAAAGCAGTATATCGTTTGAGATTCTTGAACGCCCATATGTTACAGCTATTGAAGGTAAATATGCATTGGAACCTATAGTTGATGACAAATTCCAAAAGGATCAACTCGAAATAGTAGCAGTATATTCTGATTCGACAAAGCAACCAATCACAGATTTTATTGTAGATTATGAAGACACTTTTAGTAAGACGGGGAATATAGAAATACCCATTCGATGGACCGATAGTAAAGGAAATGTATTTGAAACAAAGATTGCAATTACGGTGATTCCCCAATTAATCTCGCTGAATGTAACGTATTTAGGGGCGGCAGTCCCTGTTGGTACTACAATAAATAGTGACAAAATAAAAGTGATAGGGAATTATAGTGATGGTTCTACAAAAGATATCGATTCTTTTGAGATAATTCATAATACTGTGGCTTTGGTTGGAGATAATACAGTAGATATTTCATATGGAACAATAAAGACTTCATTCGTAGTAGTCGGAATAGGATTAACGAGTATCTCTGCGGAATATAAAGGCACGTCTGTTATGATCGATGATTCTATTAATATTTCGGACATAGAATGTACTGCGTATTACTCTGATGGAACAAAAAGAATAGTGACAACATTTAGCATTACTCCATCGACTATAAAAAAACTTGGTGAAAACAGTATAACGGTATCATATGAAGGTAAAACAACAAATATAATTGTAATAGGAGTCGATAAAACATACAATACCCCAACTCCCACAAATATACCCACTCCAACAAATACTCCTGTTCCGACTAAGGTACCGGAACATACAGTTTCGTTTGATCCTACAGGGGGAACAGTTTCTAAAAAAACTACTACTGTAAAAGTCGGGGCATCATACGGCACACTTCCGACAGCCGAAAGGACGGGCTATTCCTTTGATGGTTGGTTTACTGAGAAGACCGGAGGAGTACAGATCAAAGGCGATACTACCGTTACCATAACAGAGGGGGAGACACTGTATGCGCATTGGACTGCAAAAAAGTATACCATCTTGTTTAACGGAAACGGTGGAACAGCATCCACGGCTTCAATCAGCGTTGCATTCGATGAGACATACGGAACTCTTTCTACCGCAATTAGAACAGGATATGATTTTGTTGGATGGTTTACGGAGAAAAACGGTGGATCTCAGATTAAATCAAACACCAAGGTTACTGTAACAAGGGAGCAGACTTTGTATGCGCATTGGACTGCAAAATCTTATACCGTCTCATTTGACGGAAATGGTGGAACACCTTCAACGGTCTCAACCAATGTGACATATGATAAAGAGTACGGGACTGTACCTACGGCGACAAGAACTGGCTATGATTTCACAGGCTGGTTTACGGCCAAAACCGGTGGCACAGAGATTAAGTCTGATACTAAGGTTACGATAACTGCAGGGCAGACTTTGTATGCACATTGGACAGTAAAATCATATAAGGTCTCATATACTGAAATTGGAACAGGGTACACTATTAAAGTTGAACGCACTGCTTCACCTAATGGAAAAGCGAACACTGGAATTGTAAAAAGCGGAGCAAAGATTTATTACGATGACGAATTAAGGATAACATATGAGCCTAAACAAGGTTATAGCCTTTTAAGCCAAGGGGATACGTCTGTTAAAGTAAACTCCAATGTAACGGAATCCAATATATATGCGACTGCAGCATTTATTCTGAACTTTTATGCACATAAAACGGGCTATGACAATGGGGCTATAATTGAGTTTATGTGGTATGAAGTTCCAAATGCTGTAGGATATGAGTTACAGTATAAACAGTCGGATTCTCGTTTAAATATGTTCAGTGATTGGAAAACGGAAACAGATTATTCGGGAACCGGTTGTTACCTTCAAACAGGGGGATATTATAATGCAAACTACAGTTTCAGGCTTCGGGCCAAGTATTCTGATGGAGGTGTATCAGAATGGGTGGAGATAACTCTTGACTGCAGTGGCTATTTTGGACCATCAAATAATAATGGGAACAATTTACTGACCACTTTAAGATGATAAAACTAATTGGAGGTATGTTCGAAGTTGAGTAAGTCCTCCGCTATGAGCGAATACCATAAAAGCAAAATCCCTGCATTCCTGCAGGGATTTTGGATGATCATCTTATTTTTTGATCCACGGTGTATCTTGGTTTTCCGACAAGGAATGGTTTAAAATGAATCCGGCAGACGACTTCAAAATCTTTGTGGTACAGCAGGTTGCACGGCTCATCGGTAAAAATGACTGAATATTCCGGTGCGGCGGAGCCGCCATTCCGGAAAATTGGAAACCGTGAATCCGGAACAGGGAACCGCCACACCGATATAGTTACTTTTGCGAGTTTACTCACTTAACCGCGGATCCATACCATATACTTCCCGCATGG